>Ga0207698_10000239_pt1 | contig 34266 bp, 28 predicted proteins | sample KBSCornC22_FD_184298 | JGI IMG/M metagenome (GOLD analysis project Ga0207698, IMG submission 184298) | Corn rhizosphere microbial communities from Kellogg Biological Station, Michigan, USA - KBS Corn C2-2 (SPAdes) (version 2) | ecosystem: Host-associated > Plants > Roots > Rhizosphere > Soil ... | reverse complement strand
CTGCTATCTGCCTATATCACCCAACTGCGGCTCTATGCACGTCTTCTCGATACCCCCAGCCTGCTCACCTGAAATCCTCCCACCAAATAACAAACCCCACCAAATGATGGGGTTCGTCAGCAGTCTGAACGCCGCAGGAGGCGGCGTTTTGATCTGGCGATAGGATCGAGCTAGATGCCGACGCCGAATTCGGTGGATTGCTGATTGCCGGCGCTCGAATAGAAGTCGTAGGGCGTGCGGCGATTGAATTTGTAGCGAATGCGAAGCTCGCGGCCCACATAGAGCCCAATAGCGGCAACAGCCATGCCGACGGAGAACCATCCGATGACCTTTAGCGTCTTGCTGTCGTCCTGCTCGTCGAGAAGTGTCAGGGGGGCGGTGTTGGCGGACATGGTCGCTTGGTCTCCTTAGTGCTTGATCGATGATAGCCCAACTGTATTTTGACGTATCCCACGCCCGTCAGGTGAGACTACAACTTTCGTGAGATGCGTGTCGTTTTGATAACTATGCCTGAATTGAAACACCGATTTCAGTGTGCTTCAGTGATTTGAGACAGCCATGAACGTTTGGTTACATCCGGCAAAAAACTGGCGTGGATTGAGTTCGCTGCAAGATGCCGCAGTTCATCCCGGGAAAATCCCTGTTCGATGTGAGCGAGCTGAAATTCGCCTACAACATCGGAGCCGAAGAAGGCTGGATCGTCAGAGTTGATGGTGACCAGAAGACCGGCGTCGAAGTAGCGGCGAAGCGGGTGAGCAGCAAAGCTGGAGCAAACGCCTGTGCGGAGGTTGGATGTGGGATTCAGCTCAAGGCAGGTGTTTCGTATCTTCAGGTGATCCATCAAGTTCGGATCGTCGATAGCCGACAACGCATGGCCGAGGCGTTCAGAGCCGATCGAGAGTGCTTCCCAGATGGCCTCCGGGCCGGTGGTTTCACCAGCGTGATTGGTGAGGCGCAGTCCAGCTTCGCGAGCGCGGGCGTACATCTCACGATAGGGCTCGGAGCCACAGCGGCGCTCGTCCCCACCGAGGCCGATTCCAATGATGGACGGGTGAGATGCATGCAACTGCGCGGCTTTGCTGAAAACTTTCTCTGCTTCATCGAGAGGGAAATGACGGACAGCATCCAGGATCCAGTAAAGGGTGAGGCCAAGTTCGGTTTCTGCACGGAGGCGGGCGCGTTCGAGACCGGCGAAGGTTGGGTCGAAGCAATCAGGATCCGGATTGCGCCAGTGATAGATGACCCCGACAGAGATGTAGACCTCGGCATGAACGACCCCCTGTTCGGCGAGATGCTGCGCCATGCGCCAGGCCGCGAGTTCGTAGTCTTCGGGCGTGATGAGGCGTTCAGAAACGGCTTTGAAAGCGAGAAGGAATCCGGTGAAGTCGGTGAAGTGGTAGAGCGATTCTGCCTCATGCAGCGTGATAGGCGTGGCGTCGTGGCGCTGGCTCAGTTCGACGAGTGTGGCAGGTGTGACGGTGCCTTCGAGGTGAAGATGGAGCTCCGCTTTGGGCAGGCGGCAGATAAAGGAGTAGATGTCGGACACTCTTTGATTTTAGTAGGTGATCTCTCCAAACCGAGGTCACCGAACCGAGAGCTGGAAGACCCACTTACATTCCTGGCGCTTTGGTGATGGTGAAGCCAAGTCGGGAAAAAGGAGCGACGGTCTTCGCTTTCACCTGATCGGAGACGATCATCCCGGTGATGGTGGAGAGAGGCGCGATCACGTATGGCGAAACAGCGTTCAGTTTTTCGGATGAGGCGAGAACGATGGTCTCAGCCGCGCTCGAAGAGAGAGCGCGCTTGACGTGCGCCTCTTCGAAGTCGCCCGTGGTGAGGCCTGCTTCGGCGTGAATGCCGGTCACACCCATGAAGTAGGTGTCAGCGCGGATGCGGCCGATGCTTTCGATTGCAGGCGCGCCCACGGCGACGACCGAATGCTTGAACAGTTTGCCGCCGATGAGAATGACTTCGACACTGGGGTGCTCGACAAGTTCGACTGCAATGGTGGGGCTGTGCGTCACGACAGTGGCACGGAGATCCGGTGGGAGATGGCGCGCGATCTGAACGGCGGTGGTTCCCCCATCAAGGATGATGACCTGCCCTCGGCGGATCATCGCAGCGGCGGCGCGGCCAATGCTTCTCTTTTCGTCAGTCGCAACCTTGAGCCGGGATGCGAAGTTCCCGACAGCTGGCGATGAGGGAAGCGCCCCACCGTGGACGCGCTGAAGGAGACCTTCAGCGGCGAGCTCGCGCAGGTCGCGCCGGATGGTGTCTTCGGAAACGTTGAGTTCGCTGCTCAGATCTTTCGCAATGATCTCACCCGTTTTGCGGAGGGTCTCGAGGATGTGTTTTCGACGGTGGCTGGTGAGCACAGCAGTACTATCGCATAGTTTTCGCGTGTCTGCACGAAAATGCACGAAGTTGCACGTTTATGCACGAATGAGGTAATGTGAATGCTCGGAGGGCGGATGAGCGAGACAAAACCACTTCTTGTGCTTGTAGCGGGACCCTATCGGTCTGGAACGGACGGTGATCCGCAGCGAATCAGAAAGAACCTGCAACGGCTGGAGGCGTTTGCGCTGGGCGTGTACAAGGCCGGCCACGTTCCCCTGATCGGTGAGTGGGTCGCGCTGCCCCTTGCTGAGCAGGCCGGTTCAAGCGAGGTAGGCGACGCAATTTCGGAGCAATTCCTGTATCCGGTGGCGGGGAGGCTGCTGACGCGGTGCGATGCGGTGCTGCGGATCGAGGGCGCGTCGAAGGGCGCGGATGAGGATGTGCGGATCGCGCGAGAACGGGGATTGCCGGTGTGGTTCAGGCTGGAGGATGTGCCCGTGGCGGGAACAGCCGAGCAGTAAGCCGATCCCGTGGAATCGAAGTTGATCGAGCGCTGACAAGTATTACCGCATACCTGCGAACTCCGACCGGTGTCGGCTGTAGAAGAAATAGATCAGCAGTCCTGTGAACAGCCAGATGAAGAACGCCGTCCACGTCAGGACTTCCAGGCCCATCATCAGCACGATGCAGAAGATGATGCTGAGCACCGGAAACACCGGTCCAAAGGGGGCTCGGAAGGTGCGAGGCCGTGCGGGTTCGCGGTAGCGGAGGATCATGACCGCGATGGAAACGAGAACGAATGCGAACAGCGTGCCGATGTTGGAGAGGTTGGAGACGGTTCCAATGTCGAGCAAGCCGGCCGGAACGCCGACGACGAATCCAGCAACCCAGGTGGCAACAGCAGGAGTGCGGAAGCGGGTGTGAATCTTGCCAAAGACCTTTGGCAGAAGGCCGTCGCGTGACATGGCGAACCAGACGCGCGCCTGACCAAGCTGGAAGACCAGGATCGACGAGATCATGCCCAGCATTGCGCCAATGAGAACGATCAGCTCGATCCAGCGGAGGGGTGCGCCGCCGGGCTCGGTCGACAGACGCTTGAGGGCGTTCACGACCGGAGCGGCGTCGCCCATGATTGAATTCCACGGCACGATGCCGCTCAGGGCGATGGCGACGCCTCCGTAAAGGAGCGTGCAGGCGACGAGTGTGGCGAGAATGCCGATAGGCAGGTCGCGCTGGGGTTTCTTGCATTCTTCGGCAGCGGTGGAGACGGAGTCGAATCCGATGTAGGTGAAGAAAATGATGGAGCCGCCGGAGAGCATGCCGGTCCAGCCATTGGGCATGAAGGGATGCCAGTAGACAGGCTTGATGAAGCTGGCCGCGGCGAAGATGAACGTGAGAATCGCGACCATCTTGATCAGGACCAGGATGTTGTTGGTGCGGGCCGACTCGCGGATGCCGCGGACGAGAATGACGGTGAGGAGCATTACAACAAGGAATGCCGGGATATTGAAGCCGAAGTGCCAGCCGGGCTGGTAGAGTTCGCGGCCAGCGAAGTCTGTGAGGCCGGTGGGGAGGTAGGCGGGCGAGATCCATTGCAGGGGGGGGTGGATCCCGAACCACTCGAGGAGTGCCTCTATGTGCGCGGCGAAGCCAACGCTGACGCTCATGTTGGAGAAGGCGTACTCGAGGATAAGGTCCCAGCCGATGATCCACGCGACCAGTTCGCCGAGGGTGGCGTAAGTGTAGGTGTAAGCCGAGCCGGCAATGGGGATCATGGAGGCGAGTTCGGCGTAGCAGAGCCCCGTGAAGACGCAGACGATGGCCACGAGGACGAGCGAGAGGGCGAGGGCAGGGCCTGCGCCGGGACGTCCGGCCATGGCGGTATGAGTGAGCAGGTAGTGGATAAGGGGCGTGTTGCTGATTTCGGGGGTGTCAAACTTCTGACCGGCCATGGCAGTGCCGATGACTGTGAAGATGCCTGAGCCGATGACGGCGCCGATGCCGAGAGCGGTGAGCGACCAGGGACCGAGGGATTTTTTAAGCGCGTGTTCGGGATCTTCTGATTCGCTGATCAGCTTGTCGATGGATTTGCAGGCAAACAGTTGATTGGGCAGGGCGGTTCTCCTGGTCGTCGCTGAAAGTCCCGGCGCTTGGTTGAAAGCCTTTTCGGGAAGTTTACATGCTGAGCAAAGGCCTGCGGAACAGAGGATGCGACGTTCTCCAGGAGAGCCCAAAACAAATCCGGGCCGCCACCAACAGGTGTGCGACCCGGAAACTTTGGCGCTAAAGCCTGCAGCCGTTTAGCGCTTCGACTGGCCGCGAGTAAGTTTCTTCAATTTCTTTTTATTTGAGCCGCGGGGGGTGGTGCGCTTGGCCTTGGGGGCCGCCTTCTTGCGGGCGCTGCGCTTCAGCTTTTTGCGCTCTGATTTATCGGTAACGCTCTTGGTGTTTGCCACTGAGAGAATCCTCTTTCCATCAATCTGTTTGCGAGATGTCGCGCGACTCAATGGTAACGGAATCATGGGGGGAATGAAAGCGCGGGCGGCTCAGAAGAAGCACGGAAACCATGTTGGCCGTTCGCCTAAGGGATGAGCCGGGTGGGAATACGTCGAGGCCCAGTGGCGACATAGGTGTGGCTTTGAGGTAGACAGCACAGTAGGGTTTAGGTTGTGAAGGACTGGAGAAACGACACTCGATTGGAAGCTCAAGTGATCTTCTGGTCAACAGGCCGTCAAGCGAAAATGGCACTTGGTCACAGGTACATAGACTGTCGATGGATGGGAAGCTAGCCTGCAGGTCATGCAAAAGATCATGACAACTCGGTTTCAACGTGCGGTTCCGTTGTTGATGGGATTGGCCGTGCTTGCTGCGGCAGTTCCGGCGCTTTGTGAAAATGTACCCACATTTCGCGGCAATCCGGAGCACTCGGGCATATACGATGCCGCCGGAGTTCCCGCCTTGAACGGCGTCAAGTGGACATTCAAGGCGGCAGGCCGGTTGATCGCTTCCCCGACCGTCGATGGTGCGACCGTGTATATCGGGAGTACGGCAGGGCTGTTCTATGCGGTCGATCGCGATAGCGGGAGCGAGAAGTGGAAGTTCAATGCGAAGAGCCGGATTCCGTCGACGGCAGCGATTGCAAACGGCATGGTCTACTTCGGAGCGTACGATGGCAACTTCTACGCGCTCGACGCAGCTTCCGGAACATTGAAATGGAAGTTCGCCACGGAGGGTGAGCACCGGTATGCGGCAACTCATCTGCACGGCTCTCAACCGGTGAAGGAAGTGATGCCGGATCCATTTGACTGCTATCTGTCGTCGCCCGTGGTTTGGAAGGGCGCGGTGTACTTCGGCAGCGGGGACGGGAACGTGTATGCGCTCGATTCGGCCAGCGGCGCGCTGAAGTGGAAGTTCAAGACAGGGGATGTGGTACATGCTTCGCCGGCTATTGCCGATGGCAAAGTGTACATCGGCAGCTGGGATAGCAATTTCTATGCTCTCGATGCCATGACGGGGAAGGAAGTCTGGCGTTTCAAGACGGGCGAGGATCCGGACATCCACAACCAGGTGGGCATTCAGTCGTCGGCTGCAGTTGTGGATGGGGTGGTGTATTTCGGATGCCGCGACTCCCATTTATATGCTCTCGACGCGAAGACCGGCGACAAGAAGTGGGCCTACGGGACGAAAGGCTCGTGGGTGATCGCGTCTCCCGCGGTGCTTGACGGCAAGGTGTACTTTGCGACGTCGGATTCGGGAATGGTATTTGCTCTCGATGCGAAAAGCGGGGATGTGATCTTCTCCCTCGATCTTCAACGCTGGCCATCGTTCTCTTCACCTGCGATTGCAGGCGATGTGTTGTATGAAGGGTCGAGTTCGGGACGTTTGAATGCGGTAGATCTGGCGAACCGCAAAGTTGCATGGAGTTTCCAAACCGATGCGGCGAAGAAGAATGGACCTGCATACACCAAGGCGGATGGCTCGCCGAATTATAAAGCGGCGTTTGACTCGGACTTTTACGATGACATGGTTGTTGGGCATTACCGAATGATGTCGGTCGGTCCGATCCTTTCTTCTCCGGTGGTCGCGGACAGGGTGGTTTACTTTGGCGGAACGGATGGGATCCTCTACGCGCTGGATTAAGGAAAATCGGGCCAGGTGATGTTCTTCCGGCGAGTTACGTCGGCCTCAACCGGGAGTGGCGAACTGCCACTCCCGCTTTTTCAGGGTTGCGAGAGTGGGTCAGGGCTGTTGGGGCCGCACCTGGTAGATAATGTGGACGGCGCGGTGATTACGCTTCAGCGCTTACGGGTTGCGAAACGGAAGAAGGAACTGTGGTCTCAGTGAGGACGCCATCGAACGAGTGGACTGCGATTGAAGAAGATCGCATACAGACCTCGTGGCTGGGCAAGCTTGCAATGCGCTGGTGGGGACGGCTGCTGATTGCGGCTGTCGGGTGGACAGGACTGGCCCTGATGTTTTCGCTGCCGAACCTGATGACAGGGGGGTTCGATAAGGAATTCAAGATGTACTGCGCTCAGTTCTGGGCGTGGGGGATGGTCACTCCACTGATCATCGGATTCGACCGGCGTTTGCCCTTCTCGGGTAAGCAGCTTGGGATGCGGGTGCTCGCGCATCTGGCAGCGAGTCCAATCCTGACGCTTCTGGGCTTCTACATCATGAAGGCTCTCAGGGTAGCGCTTGGAACTGACCCCCCGAGTTCTTTGTCTCCACATCAGGTCTTCAGCATCCTGATGATCGGCTGGCAGCTCTGGTTCTGGCTGATCTACTGGATCGTGGCCGGAGCGATTCAGGCGTATCGATACTATGAGCGCTATATGAATACGGAACTGCGCCTGGAGCGGCTGGAGCACAGCTTCAGCGAAGCGCGATTGAACGCCCTGCGAATGCAACTCGACCCCCATTTTCTTTTCAATGCTCTGAACACAATCTCATCGCATGTGGAGCGGGATCCGAAGCTGACAAGGCGCATGATCGAGCACCTTGGCGACCTTTTGCGAATGTCACTCGAGTCGAAGGACAGGCAAGAGGTGCCGCTGACGGAAGAGGTTGCATTTCTGGAGCATTATCTGGAAATCCAGAAAATTCGGTTCGGCGATCAGCTCAGGGTGGTCATGGATATCGCGCCAGAGGTAAAGTACGCAGCGGTGCCGTCGATGTTCATCCAACCGCTCGTCGAGAACGCAATCCGCCACGGAATATCGCGCCGTGCTGCGGGAGGCACCATCATCGTTCGCGCCAAGCCCCTCGGCGAGCGCCTCGAGATTCGGGTGCAAGACGATGGAGTGGGGTTGCCCCCAGGCTGGAGACTGGAACAGTCAGAGGGCCTGGGGTTGTCGATAACAAGGCAGCGCATCGCGGGACTTCATCCGAACGGGACGAGCCGCTTTTCTGTAAAGAATCGCATCGAGGGCGGCACCGAGGTGGAGGTGTCCGTACCGTTGCGGCTGGTGGGAGACGAGAAGAGTGAACGCGCGTACGCTTGAGCCGATTCATGTGCTGGTGGCCGATGATGAACTGCCGGCGAGGCAGAGGTTGATTGATCTGCTGCGGCGAGATGAGCAGGTGGCTTCAGTGAGCGAGGCCGCAGACGGAGAAACCGCGGTGGAGATGATCCAGCGGGAGAGGCCGGGTCTGCTTTTCCTGGACGTTCAGATGCCGGAACTGGATGGGCTGGGCGTGATCGACGCTATCGGTGCGGCGGAGATGCCTCTAACCGTGTTTGTGACCGCCTATGATCAGCATGCGATTCGGGCTTTTGAGTCGAATGCGCTGGATTATCTGCTGAAGCCGTTCAGCGATGAGCGCTTTGAGGCGACTATGACGCGGGTGAAAGCCCGGTTGGACGAACGGAGTATGAAGGAGTTTGGCCAGCGCGTGATGAAGATGGTGAGCGCTGCGCCGTCCGCGCCGGAGAAGAGACTGGACCGGCTGGTAGTGAAGGCGGGAGGAACGACTCGATTTATCCGAGTGATCGATATTGACTGGATCGAGGCGGCGGGAGTGTATGTGACGTTGCACGTGGGCGGGAAGGAACTGCTATATCGCGCGGCATTGAATGATCTGGCGGAGAAGCTCGATCCACGGCGGTTTGTGCGGGTGCATCGGTCGGCACTCATCAATATTGAGAGCGTGGTGCAGCTGGAGCCGATTTCGCACGGGGAGTTTGAGGCGGTGCTGAAGAACGGATCCCGAACTCGGGTCAGCAGGACATATCGCGGGCAGCTGGAGAAGCGGCTGGGCCAGCCGTTGTAGCCGCGGAGTTCACAGCAAAGCAAAAGGGACGGCTGATTGGCCGTCCCTTTTGGCGTTCCGGTCATCTCGAGCTTAGACGGGCTGAACGTTCTCAGCCTGCCAGCCCTTCGGTCCCTTGACCACGTTGAACTGAACGGCCTGGCCTTCCTGCAGTGAGCGGAAGCCCTGCGCCTGAATGGCGGTGTGATGGACGAATACGTCCTCGCCGTTCTGACGGGTAATGAATCCAAAACCTTTTGCGTCGTTGAACCACTTAACGGTGCCCTGTTCCATGAGTGTGAAACTCCTTGATCCTGATTTACCGCCGAATTGCAATTTGAAGCGTTGCTGTGGAGCGGTAACTCGGAACAGGCAAGGACTTCTGAATCGAATTCTGGGATTGGAATGAGTGTAGCATGGGTTGGGAGAAAGCCGTGCCGCACCAGAGTAACCGCGTCCTTGTCATCAATCCTGGATCGACATCTACCAAATTCGGCGTCTTCACAAAGGACGGGCCCGAGTGGGTGACCACCATACACCACGGCGACGAAGAGATAGAGCAGTTTCGCGGCCGCTCCATGCTGGCACGGACCGGGTATCGCGCTGGGGTCATTGAAAAAGCCCTCAGCGCCGCTGGATATGAGCCGAAACAGTTTGCGGCAGTGGGGGGGCGCGGAGGCTTACTGCCCCCGATGGCGTGCGGAACGTATCTGGTAGATGATGCCATCCTCGAAGAACTGCGTGAGGCAAGACGCGGTGAACATGCGAGCAATCTCGGAGCGGTACTGGCGCTGCGCTTTGCTGAAGCTGCCGGAGTCAATGCTTACATCGTCGATCCAGTAACCGTAGATGAGTGGCAGGATTGTGCACGTCTGTCAGGCTCCCCATTGATTGTGCGAGGGTGCGTTGGACATGCCTTGAACATCAAGGCAGTAGCCCGACGGTTTGCGCGTAATTCCGGGCGGCCGTATGCGGAATTGCGGTTGATCATTGTCCATTTGGGGAGCGGGATTACGGTTTCTGCGCATCGCGGTGGAAGAATGATCGACAGCAACACGCCGGAGGAGGGGCCGTTTGGGCCGGACCGAACCGGGTCGCTGCCAGTCCGGGAACTGATCAAAGTATGCATGACCGGTGAACACAGCGAGCGTCAACTTGATCGCATGGTTTTCGGCGAAGGCGGCCTGTTCGCATACCTTGGCACTCGCGATCTCCAGGAAATTGAGCGGCGAGTGGATGCAGGCGACTCGAAGGCTGCGGCGGTATATGAGGCAATGATCTATCAAGTTGCAAAGGAGACTGGCGCCATGGCGGCCGTTCTGGAAGGTCGCATTGATGCCCTCCTCCTTACCGGCGGCATGGCCCACTCCGAGCGGCTGATCGGGAAATTTCGCAAGTACATCGAGTGGATCGCTCCGGTGACCGTTTACCCAGGTGAAGATGAATTGCAATCGATTGCAGAAGGAGTCTTCCGCGTACTTCTATGTGAGGAGCAGGCAAAGCGGCTCGATGCACACCTCGTAGGCGAGGAACGCCGCAAGGCCCTTGTCATAGGGCTTGAGTAGCACTGATGTAGCCGAGTGGAAAGATCGAATAGCGCTCAAGTTCCGGGAGGCAAGTTGGCTTCGAAAACCTCAATGGCCAAAGACTGGAATGAACAACGATTACCGAATGTCAGAATTCGCTGGCAGAGTATTCTTCTGCTCGCAACTGCCGCGCGTCTGATCCTCGCTCTTGTTTTGTTCGAGTTCCACGCAGTCCCGCCACTGAACAATTGGGGCTATGAAAATATAGCGATTGCGCAATCCCTGCACGAGGGGCACGGCTTCAGTTCTCCGTACTTTTCTCCTTCGGGGCCAACTGCCTTCATGGCGCCTGGTTATCCTCTGTTCTTGGCTGCCATCATGGCGTTGTTCGGCACAGGCACCGTTGCGGCGACCGTAATAGTGATCCTTCAGGAGATCTTCTCTCTACTTACGGTAGTGATGGTGATGATCGCTGCACGCAATTGGTTTGGTGCGCGAACAGCAAACCTCGCCGGGTTTATCTCTGCCGTCGCGCCCCCCATGCTGATGGCTCCCGTTTGGATATGGGACACTTCGTTTTCAGCCCTTGCAATTGCGGCAGCCTTTGCCGCCGCATCAGGACCTGCATTAACTCGCAAGGGATTCATCACAGCAGGCGCTGGATGGGCGATTGTCGGGCTAGTGAACCCATCACTAATTCCTTCATTGTGGGCGATGTGTGGTTGGTCAGCATGGAAAGCCAGGAAGTTCCCCTGGCTGGGCATTCTGGTCTTTTTGGTCGTTTTCGCATCGTGGCCAGTGAGAAATGCAATTGTGATGCACACGTTCATTCCGTTGCGCACCGACTTCGGCTACGAGCTTTGGATGGGAAACCATCCAGGCGGAAGCGGTAATCCAGAGGAATCGCTGAATCCGATGACCAGCAAAGCCGAGCGTGAGGCTTTCCTAAGAATGGGAGAACTTCGTTATCTGGATGGGAAGGGAGCACAGGCAAAAGCGTACATCCGGTCCGCGCCGGCTCGTTTTCTCGAGCTGAGCGCGAAGCGCTTTGCGAGATTCTGGACTGGCAGTGAACCGGGGGTGAATTTCGTTACGATCACATTCTGTCTGCTGGGTTTCGGGGGCCTGTTCTTCTTATGGAGAGAGCGCCGGGACCTGGCAGTTCTCTACGCGCTGCCCTTGCTGGTCTTTCCTCTTCCCTATTACTTCACCCTTGTGATTGCACGGTTTCAATATGTCATCGCGCCGGTCCTGGCTTTACTGGCTGCTCATATGGTCGCGGTAATGCTTGGCGATGACGACGTGAAAAGAGCCCGAAGGGATGACGACCCGTCAGCGCCCTTTTTAGCTTCCGAGAATCAAGCCCCAGCAAAGGGTTGAATTCTTGATCCTGTGAAGATCACCACCAATAGCGGTTCTAGCGGGAAAGCATTCTCAGGCTTGTAGCGATCGGTAAGCCGATAAGGAAGATGTGCGCCAGAATCCCCTCGACCAGGCTGCGGTACGTGTACGGACCCATTGCGTGATAGGCGCTGAGTGGAAGAACGACAAGCTGCATGAACAGGAATACGCCCACCCCATAGAACACGCCACAAACGAAGAAATGATCGCGAAGAAAATCTAGCTTCCTGCTCGCCAGGCAGTACACAGCAGCGGCAGAGAAGGCGATGAGGTAGTGAAGAAGGAGTCCCAGAATGTAGGGTCCGGCCGCCGCGTGCCGTGCTGCGGGACCGATCAGACCTCCCGCAATTCCCAGCGGCATGAAGCGACCGAAGGTGATGTAAGCAGAGGTCATATCCAGGAGGCCCGCGATGAATCCTCCAACAGCAATGGGCAACACAAGATTTCGATTGGGTATGCGCAGCGCGACCGGACTGGCTGTCATGGCGACCTCAGGGAAAGACGTTGGTTGATTCCTTCCCATCCTCGGATGATTGCGCCCATGCGGCAACGCGTTTGGCGCGGGACGGACATTTAGGCAGGCAGGATGGCTTCCGTAACCCGCAACGCGGACGTGTTTCGGCGCCTATTTCAAGTGGTGAGAAATCAAGCGTACGCTTGTCGGCTTTGTCGATGCGGCAACGCAACAAGAAACTCGGGATACGCGGGTGGCAGAAACCCATGTCCCTGGTCGGTGAAGATGTGGCCCTCACGGTCGAAGTGCCTCATCTCGCAGAGCTGCATCAGCTGTTTCGCATTCGCAATCGGAACGTTGTCATCCTGCGAGCCGTGAAGGATCAGCAACCGCGGCATGCCCTTAAAGGTGGTAGAAGAACTCGTCAGGCAGGCTGCCGTACCATTCTGCAACAGCATCGACAGAGGCCATCTGTCAACCCTCCGCGAGCGCAGCCGAACCACCGAGTGAGAAGCCGAGGATACCGATCTTCCGCCTGCCTGCTCGCCACTCTCCTTACATAGCGCGACGAGACCGGATTGTACTCCGAGCGTGCCCGAGGCCCTGGAATCCGTCTACACTTTTTGTAGGTTTGCAAACTTCTCCATCAGCTTTTTCATACCGTGCTGGGGGAAGAGCACGGTCAGCTTGGCTTCGTCGCCTTCGCCTTCGCGCATCACAACTGTTCCTTCACCGTATTTGCTATGGCGAACGCGCTGGCCTTTCTTCAGGCCGGACGCTCCCGATGATTCCGGAATGTCCATCTTCGGCCGCGACGAACGAGCGAATGAGCCAGGCTTCACTCCACGCCCTCCGAAAAAACGCGCGATGTTGTCGATGGATCCCTCATCCGAAGTTTGCGCCGACTTGCTTTTCGCCGTCTGACTGTAGGAGAAACGCGATGACTCCTGGTTCTCATCCTCGTAGTTGTAGTGGCGGCTTTCGTACTCACCGGAGTGGCTCTGCCGTTGGCCCGTGCCGAAGCCTCTCCCATTTCGATAAGCAGGCACCGACCAGGCCGGAGATCGGCCGCCGAGGTTCTCCACTAACTGGCTTGGGACCTCTTCCAGGAAGCGGGACGGGATGCTCTGCTCGGGCGCATCGTTTCCGTACCTGCGGCGGTAGTGAGCGCGGGTGAGGATCAGCGTATTCATCGCCCGTGTCATACCCACGTAACAGAGACGCCGTTCTTCCTCGAGCTCGTCGGGATTCATCAGCGTGCGCGAGTGCGGAAACAGACCCTCTTCCAGTCCGGCAAGGAAAACCAGCGGAAACTCCAGGCCCTTAGCCGCGTGCAACGTCATCAAGGTGACCCGCGCGTTTGGATCGAACTGATCGGTGTCCGACGCCAGCGCCGCGTGATCGAGAAAGTCCGCCAGCGTTTCTCCCCGCACCTCCGCATCGTGTGCGGCGTTCGCAAGTTCCTTCAGGTTTTCAATGCGGCTGAAGGATTCTGGCGATGCTTCGGCCTCAAGCGCCTTGATATACCCCGATCTATCGATGAGGAAGCGGATCAGTTCGGGAAGAGTGGCCGGATCGCCGGGCTTGCGGAACGCTTCGGCAGTTTTGTCGGCACGAGGTTCGCTGGGCGGCAGGCTTTGTTTCCCCGGTCTCAAAGGCAAAGCCTGCGAAACTCGCGTCGAAGCTTCCGCCTCCTTCCCATGTTTCGGCATTTTCAGAAACGGACGCACTGGCTTCTCGGCAAACGGGGAGAAGTGGCTGGGATCCAGCAGCGTCATCTGGTTTTCGTTCCTGCCAAAACTGAACTCGGCAGCAGCCTCCAGAGCGTCGGAAAGTTCCTGCTTCTCGTCCGCGCTCGGCTCGGCGGCGCCGAAGCTGAAGTCGGTGTCGGCGTCTTCCAAGCCCACATCCTCCGCTAGCTTTCCGGCGAAGTCGGGATCCATCATCGCCTGCGCGTCAAGGATGAGCTGACGAAAAGATCCAAGCGCCATACCCGCACGACTCGAGATCAGATTCTGGTCGATAGCCGTCTTCATGGCATCCCACGTCGACTGACCCGTTTCAAGCGCAAGCCGCTCAAGTGTCGCAAGGCTGGTTGCGCCAATGCCACGGGCGGGAGTGTTGATGACCCGATTCAGCGCCATGGAGTCGTGCGGATTCCGCACAAGACGCAGATAGCTCAGCAGGTCCTTGATCTCCGCACGCTCATAAAAGCTGAATCCTCCCACCATGGAGTAGCTGATGCCGTAACGCCTTAGGGCTTCTTCAACCAGACGCGACTGAGAGTTCGTGCGATACAGCACCGCACAATGCGCTTCGTCGCCCGCATCGCCTGCTTCCCGCATGAACTTCTGAATGCGATCAGCAATGAAGAGCGCCTCGTTTTCTCCATCCGGAGCCTCGTAGTAGCCAATCAGCGATCCGCCCTGGCGATCCGTCCAGAGCTTCTTGCCTTTGCGCCGCAGATTGTTCGACACGACAGCGCCCGCCGCCTCCAGAATTACCTGAGTCGAGCGGTAGTTCTGCTCAAGCCGGACGATCTTGGCGTTTGGAAAATCCTGCTCAAATTCGAGAATGTTGCGAATATCAGCTCCGCGCCAGGAATAGATGCTCTGGTCTTCGTCTCCGACAGCGCATACGTTCTTGTGCTCGCCCGCCACTAGTTTCATCAACTCGTACTGCGGACGATTCGTGTCCTGGTACTCGTCTACCAGGATGTAGCGGTATTTCCGCTGGTAGTACTCGCGCGTGGGCGTTGACACCTTGAGCAGCCGGACAGCCTCAAGCAGCAGGTCATCGAAGTCCATCGCATTATTCTTGCGGAGCTCATCCTTATAGCCCTTGTAGATGTGGGCGATCCGTTCGCTATCGGGATCCTTGGAGCCGAGATAGTACTCCTGTGGGTCGACCATGTGGTTCTTCGCCCAGGAAATTCGGCTGAGCACTGTGCGCGGCGTCAGCTGCTTGGTGTCCAGCCCCATGCGGCGCATCACTTGCTTCACAATGTTCTGCTGGTCGGTCTCGTCGAAAATGGCGAAAGACTTTGTCAGTCCCTGATTGTTGACTCGAAGCGCCTCGATATCCCGGCGCAGGATCCGAACGCAAAGTGAGTGAAAAGTAGCGATCAGGGGCTTGCTGACCGAAGAGTGCCCCAGAAGTTTTTCGATCCGTTCGGCCATTTCGGCCGCTGCCTTGTTCGTAAATGTAACTGCCAGAACGGAATCTGGGGCTACGTTCTTTTCCCGAATCAGCCATGCGATGCGACTGGTAATCACGCGCGTCTTGCCGGAGCCGGCGCCCGCCAGGATAAGAAGGGGTCCATCCGTGGTTTCTACGGCGGCCTGTTGTTCTGGATTGAGCTTTGCGATAAGCGACTGCGACAAAGTGGGTCGTCCGGAGGGAAAGATCCTTACCCTAGTTTACCTTTTCAGCCATGTTCCTGCGCGGGCCGAAGCAGGAGTGATTTCCCGGCTTCTATCCGATCCGCGAGCGCAAAGCGAGTCGATCCCCAATGAACATATCTGTGTGACCCTCGACATAGCAGCTCATGAAAACGGAGCGGTACTCTCGCTCTTCGTAATCAGCTACTTTCTCGACCTTGCACCCGGTGTAGCCCAGAAGATCCCAATGAGCCATCGCCCCGTACAAGGGGAGCGGGCTCATGTGCTCTCGAATTCGTGCCGCCGCGTGCTTCAGTCTTTTCTATGCTTTCCTTCTCTCCGTTTCCTGCGCAGCTTCGCCCACAAACAGCAAGCTGCTCTGGCTGGTTCCGCCAGGTGCCCAAATTGTCGCGGGTTTTGAGAATTACCATGATCCCGGCCATCATGGACAGCTCTTGCTGACCACGCGCAACAATCGGCTTGATCTTGCCGACTGGCAGGCGATTTTCGGAGTTGATCACAAACGAATCTCCGAGGAAGTCATTGAAGTTGCGGCATCTTCGGTCGGCGGCCAATTGCCAGAACATCTACTGCTGGTCGCCGGCAGCTTTGATGCCGCCGCGATCCTCCGCTCTGCACAGCTAAATGGATCGAAGAGGATTGACTACGAGGGACAATCGGTCATACTTGTTGATCCATTCACGCGTGAAAAAGGAGTAATGACAGACACTCGCTGGCTGATCATCCTCGACAATCGTGTGGTCATGTTCGGAACGCCATCCATCGTTAAAGAGGCTCTGCATCGTTATCTCAGCCACTCCGATATCGACATGATTCTCCGCGAGCGCTTGAGCCAACTACCGAGGGAGGTAAGCTCCTGGAACGTTCTGAGTTCGTTACCCAAGGCACCCACAGAATTTAGAGCGACACATCGCACCAGCCCATGGACAAAGTTCTTCGAGGGGGCGAACGTAATGATGGTCGGAGTGCACTTTGGTTCCAAAATCCATGTGCACTTTTCTCTGCGCGCAGATGAAAATCGCGGAGGCGGCTTCTTCCTGGAGAAGTTCAGGTCCTTCGCAGAGGTATTTGCGCCTGAGCGCACCGGCGCTTCTCGACCACCGCGGGTCAACAAGTTCGAAGTCGCTTCAGACGGCGCCCAGGGCTCCATCGAGCTCTCAAAAAAACAGTTTGATAACTGGAGCGATTGGACGAATAACTTTGGGCGGCGACCGGCAATACCGGCGCGGCCGCTCTCCGCAGGCCAATAGCATCGCTCACCTTGACTTGAAACGGGAGCACACCCTCCGCTCTGATGAACATCTGCCCAGTTGGTGTGCCCAATGTGCGAGCGGTATTCTGAGTGCAAGATGACAGTGAAGAGAGTAGCCGTCTACTGCGGATCTGCAAACGGCAGCAACTTCGATTTTTTAGCTGAAGCGAAAGCGCTTGGCAGTGCGATTGCAAATGCATCCCTCGGACTTGTCTATGGCGGGGCAAGTGTGGGATTGATGGGTGCCGTGGCAGATGCGGCGTTGGCTGGTGGAGCCGAGGTGATTGGTGTGCTGCCGGAAATCTTGTCAGGAAGCGAGATCGCTCATCGTGGACTCACTCGGCTTGAGATGGTCCCGACCATGCACGAGCGCAAAGCTCGCATGGTGAAACTAGCTGACGCATTCGTGATGCTGCCGGGCGGCTACGGGACACTCGACGAGATGATGGAGATCGTCACCTGGAAACAGCTTCATTTGCACGAAAAGCCCTGCGTCTTGATCAACACCGCGAGATACTGGGATGGGTTGCTGGTGTTCCTGGATCGCGCAGTTGCGGCAGGTTTCCTGAAGCCTGAGAATCGGGAGCTGATGGAGGTCGTCGATACAGCCGAGGAGGCCGTGAACCTCGTGGCGCGAGAGACTAGCAGACGTTGACATCCGCTACTTATATCTCGCGCGTTCACGCTGAAGTTCTCGGTAGAGCTCGCTCTTCGATTTTCCGGATTCACGTGCGAGTCGTTTGAGCGCTTCTTTTTCATCCAGGCCCAGCTCTAATCGTACGCGCTGTAGTCGAATTGAGATTGTTTCTCCTGTATCGGACCCGGGATGAACGGCACCTGCATTGGGAGCTTTCGGTGCTTCCACCAGTAACACAAATTCCCCGCGGACGCGGTCGCGATCAGTAAGTTGCGCGCGTACCTCCGACACAGTGCCGCGAAGGAACTCCTCATGGAGCTTTGTTATTTCGCGAGCTGCGACGACCCGAAGAGACGATCCGAACACAGCTTCTAAATCGGCGAGCGTCTCCGTGATCCGATGCGGCGCCTCATAGAAGATGATCGTCTCCGCGGTCTCGCGAGCCTTCGCAGCCAGTGCCTCCAGTCGAGTCCGCCGAGCGCCGGCCTTTTCCGGTAGAAACCCGATAAAGTGAAACTCGTCAGCAGGGAATCCCGACGCAATGAGCGCGCTCAATCCGGCATTTGCGCCTGGAATTGGGATCACGGGCACGTCCACGGCGATAGCTTCGCGCACAAGTACCCCACCGGGATCACTGATCCCCGGCATGCCTGCGTCTGACACAACCGCGATTGAGCCGCCATTCTTCAGCATTTTGATGAGTTCGGTGGCCCGCTCCCGCTCATTGTGAGCGTGATAGCTGATCGTGGGCGTAGTGACCCCGTAGTGGTTCAGGAGCTTCTGTGTCTGTCGCGTATCCTCGCACGCGATGCGATCTACGCACTTGAGCACTTCAAGTGCACGCAACGTGATATCGCCAAGATTGCCGATGGGCGTGGCAACGAGATAGAGTCCGTGCGCAGTCTTGTCAGGCATCAACTTGGAAAACGCCATTGTTATCGGCACAACCTGAAATCGCAACGTGGGTGGGCTACTCGCCGGATTCTTCCGACTCGATCCGCCGCTGTTCCGCGAGCAGCGACATGGAACTCATGAGATTCTGCACGCTGACGATCCCGACAACCCTGCCGCTCTCCGTCACCGGAATGAGCGACAACCCGTGGCCGGCGGAAATCCGGCGAATGGTCGTTCCCAGCGTGTCTTCGGGCCGGGCCACCTGAAATGCGCGCGACATAATGGACTGAATATACCCGTTGCCATCGTTGCGCAGCGCCTCGACAATTCTCTGTCGCGACACAATCCCTACCAGTTGTGGTCCGCGAACAACGGGGAAGTCCTCCTGCAATGAATGCACACACCGCACGAGAGCATCGGCCAGCGTGTCTGACGGCGAGAGCGTTGCGAAATCGGTCAGCATCACTTCGCGCATGCGAACCGTATCGACGACAGACTGGAAAAAGACACCCTGGTCCTCGATCTGGGCGCCGATCATGATGAAGAAGCCCGCGATGATGAGCCACGGACTGTGCACAAGCAGCCATCCTACAAGCATTACGGCGACAGCAATGAGCTGCCCAACGCCGGAAGCGGCTCGACCTGCCGGAGTTAATCCGTGCACGCGCGCGAAATTTCCCCGAAGTAGACGGCCGAAGTCAAGCGGATAGGCAGGTAGCAGATGCAGTGCGCCGAGGCCGGCCTGCATCCACACCATGCTTCGGACCAGGTGCTCCGGAGTAACGAGCGGACGACCAAGAAGGTGCACATCTCCGCCAGCTCCGATACATGCAGCCGCGATCATGAGCGCCGTGATGCAATTTACGACGGGTCCGACGAGGGCCATCGCGAACTCGCCGAATCCCTGGTTCGCGGCTTCCTGGCTCTCGGGATTAGCGTACGCAAATAGCCCTCCGATGGGGAGCAGCAGCACTGCCCGCAATTTCAGACCGAGGTAGGCCGCCACAAGCAGACGCGCGGTTTCGCGCACAACGACCGCTGCCACGCAAAGAACAAAGAGGCCCATCCCCCGCAGGAATCCCGCGCCGCCGCTGAGACCGAGACACACGAGTGCCAGAGCCGGGAAGAAGATGTGCATTCGCATCTCCACTCCCATCCATCGACCCAGAGGAATTGTCCAGCCGCGCATAGGGGAATTGTAAAAGGCGCACCCGCCAATGGGTACACAGAAGGTTCAGCATCCGAGGGCTTTCCGGTATGCTGATTCGCGATGCGCGTGATTGCAGGCACATTAGGGCGAAGGACGCTGGAAGCACCGGAGGGGTTGGCAACCCGCCCCACAAGCGATCGATTGCGCGAAACGCTGTTCAATGTGTTGGCGCCGAAGATCGAGGGCGCTCGGTTTCTCGACCTTTATGCCGGATCGGGTGGTGTCGGAATTGAAGCCGCAAGCCGGGGTGCGCACGATGTTGTACTGGTGGAGCGTGCGGCGCCCGCTCTCAGGGTGTTGCGCGGAAATCTCGAGAAGCTCGGGCTACGCGGCGGCGTGCGGGTAGAGGCGATCGCTGTGGCGACATTCCTGAAGAGAGTGCGGCCGGCCACCGCTGACATGGTATTTGACATCGTGTTCATGGACCCGCCCTACAAAGCCGAGAGCGAATACGCTTCTTCAATGGGTTTACTGGGTGGAGACGCGTCACGACTACTCAAAGCGGGAGCCGTGGTGATCGCCGAGCATCGGCGGCATGACAAACTCGAGAAAAGATATGGTCTCCTTGAATTGACACGAGTTCTCGAACAGGGTGACGCAGCGCTGAGTTTCTATAAGCCGAATCTCAGAACCGAAGCCCAGGAACATGCAAGCGAGGAAAGTTAAAAGCGTAAGATGAGGCCGGACGGAGATTGTTCGAGATGAAGGTTCCGAGGTGCATTGCTGCACTGGTTGTATTGTGTGGGGCTATCGGTATTTCGGCGCAGGATACGGCGCCCTGGGTAATTGGGCCGTTTTCCCGCCCCTCACAGGGAAATCCAGTGGTGACGCCGGAAACATCATCAACATTTCAGGACCCAATCGCAAAGAAGCCTGTACAGTGGGAAGCCCTGCATACGTTCAATCCTGCCGCCGTGGTGCGACATGGCAAGATATACGTGCTCTATCGCGCAGAAGACAACTCAGGCGCGATGGAGATCGGTGGCCACACTTCGCGCCTTGGCATGGCGGAGAGCGATGATGGCATCCACTTCAAGCGCTCAGCTGAGCCGGTCTTCTATCCAGCAGAAGACGATCAGAAAACACGTGAATGGCCAGGCGGCGTGGAGGATCCGCGCATCGTTGAACGTGAAGACGGCACATACGTGCTCACGTATACGCAATGGAATCGCAAGACCTATTCAGTCGGCATCGCGAGTTCGCGTGACCTGAAGCACTGGACCAAGTACGGGCCGGCATTCCTCAGCGCAGCGGGTGGCAAGTATGCCGGCCTGATGTATAAGTCAGCGGGAATCGTCACCCAACTGAAGGACGGGCACCTCATCGCCGCAAAGATTAACGGTCGTTATTGGATGTACTGGGGTGAGGGATCGATCCGGCTGGCGACCTCGAACGATGCAATCCACTGGACTCCAGTCGAAGATACGCATGGCCGGCCAGTGGAACTCCTGCGGCCCAGGCCGGGACACTTCGACAGCACCTTCCCTGAAACCGGTCCTCCGCCGGTTCTAACCAGCGCCGGCATCGTGGTTCTTTACAACGGAAAAAATGCTGAGCAGGGAGGCGATCCCACTCTGGGTCCTGGCGCCTACGCTGCGGGCGAAGCTCTCTTTGAAGCAACGAACCCGGCTCACCTCCTGGTCCAGACTGACAAGCCGGTGCTGAAACCGGAGCTTCCCTACGAGAAAACCGGACAATATACCGCTGGAACTACTTTTGCCGAAGGATTGGTGTACTTTCACGACAAATGGTTCCTTTACTATGGCTGCGCCGATTCGTTGGTTGCGGTTGCAACTGCACCCGGAGAGCCCATGGGAGCCGATTCACTGCGCATGGCGAACACCTCCGGGGTCACGGTAGAGACTCCTACTATCCCTGTGAAGGATGGCCTTCCCATTGGAGGCGAGGAGAACGCGCGCGGTTTCTATCTGCATAACGGCGACACAGTCGTTTTCTATGGCGACAGCATCACTGAGCAGAACTATTACAACCAGTGGGTGCAGGTATATGTCGCCACTCGGTTTCCTTGGATGCGAGTGCACTTTTACGGAGCCGGTATTGGCGGAGATCGTGTAACCGGCGGGTGGGCTGGCCCGGTCGATCAGCGACTGGACCGGGATGTCTTCTCAGAGAAACCGACCGTTGTTACCGTGATGCTCGGTATGAACGATGGCGGGTATCAGCCAACGACCGAGGAAATCGAACAGACATACGTCAAGGGCTACCAGCATCTGCTCGATTCAATCCGTGCGCATGTAGCAGGTGTGAGACTCACACTGATCGGTCCCTCGCCGTTCGACGATGTGACCCGTCCCGTAACTTTCCCCGGCGGTTACAACGCGGTGATGCAACACTTCGCTGAAATTGACCAGTCGCTCGCTGACAAGTACGCGGCCGCATTCGTCAATTTGAATCCTCCGGTCGTTGCGGCGATCCAGAAAGCCGACGCTATGGATCCCAAGATCGCTCCCTTGCTGCTCCCCGACCGCGTGCATCCCGATCCGCTTGCCCACTGGGTCATGGCCGAGGCGCTGCTGAAAGGCTGGCACGCGCCGTCGCTCGTGTCCGATGTAACCTTGGACGCGCCTGCTGCCAGCGTCACCAAAGCGGATAACGCGTCTGTCAGCCCGGTGGAGCAGATCGGCGGTGGTCTGAAATGGAGCACCCTCGAATATGCTCTGCCCCTTCCGCTCATGCGTAATAACGCATCCGACGCTCTTCTCGAAGATTTGACCTACATTCAAAAGCAACTCAATCAGGAGACGCTCCGTATCACTGGACTGGGGCCGGGCCGTTACGCGCTCAGCATTGATGGCAATCCGGTGGATACATTGGCTCCCGAGGCGCTGGAAAGCGGAATCAACCTCGCGGATTACGCGACACCCATGTTCCACCAGGCGCAATCCGTGGGGTGGCTCGTTCGCGATCGCGATGAAACGCACTTCATTCACGCCCGGATGCGAGCGCGAGACGCCGATACCGGAAGCGAGGAAGGTAAAGACGTCATGCAAGCTTTTGAGAACATGCAGGAAGACCTGCTGTACGAGGCTGCTCTGCCAAAACCTCATGTATTCCGGCTTACGCCGGTCGCGACAGGAACCACACAAAGCACCAGGTAGGCGGCTGCGTCACGCGTGCCGTTACCGCTTCACAGTTCGCCAAAGGAGTTTGTCATTAGTCCTATCTCATTAGCTTCGGTGTTGGAAACGGATTCCGCGGCCTTCCGAGAGGTTACGACACATGCGGCCGGGCCCCAGGGTGCATTGCCACTTTCCCCGGAAATGCTGATCAGAGAGCCATCCGGGAATTTGTTCGGGCTCAGTCAAGATGCGGGAATGGGTTGGGAAACAGCAAGGCTTCTCGATCCCGAGTTTCTGATCCTCAGCACGCACGGGGGGCTCCGGGCCGAAGATGGCAGGCCGATCGCATTAGGCTTCCATACCGGTCATTGGGAAGTAGGGCTGCTCGTCGCCGAGGCGGCCCGCGAGATGAAGGCGCTGCACGCGATCCCATTTGCGGGCGCGTGCACAGATCCCTGCGACGGACGAACCCAGGGCACTGCGGGCATGATGGATTCGCTTCCGTTCCGCAATGATGCTGCAATGGTATTGCGACGGCTCATGCGATCCCTGCCAACGCGCAAGGGTATTCTCGGCGTAGCCACGTGCGACAAGGGCCTGCCTGCCATGATGATGGCACTGGCATCCGCCGGCGAATACCCCGCTGTGCTCATACCCGGAGGAGTCACGCTGTTGCCCGAAAGCGGCGAGGACGCAGGCAAGGTACAGACCATCGGAGCCCGCTTCGCACAGCAGCAGATCACGCTCGAGTATGCGCAGGACGTGGGCTGCCGAGCTTGTGCATCGCCAGGCGGGGGCTGCCAGTTCCTGGGAACCGCAGCGACTGCGCAGGTAGTAGGCGAGGCACTCGGCCTGTCGTTGCCGCATACCGCCCTTGCCCCCTCAGGCCAGCCAATCTGGCTGGATGCCGCAAAGAGATCGGCACGCGCAATCTTTCGGTTGCATGAATCGAAGCTGGGTGCGCGTGACGTCCTGACCGACGCATCCTTGCGCAACGCCATGGTCTTGCATGCGGCATTTGGCGGATCGACAAACCTGCTGTTGCATCTACCTGCAATCGCGTTCTCTGCTGGACTCCAACGGCCAGCGCGCAACGACTGGGAGGCGGTCAATCGACAGGTGCCACGGCTGGTTGATGCTCTGCCAAACGGCCCCCGAGGCTTTGCTACCGTCCAGGTATTTCTCGCGGGTGGCGTCCCCGAGGTCATGCTTCACCTTCGCGCAGCGGGACTGCTGGATGCCACCGTGAAGACTGTCTCCGGCGATTCGCTCGATGCATGTCTCGATTGGTGGAAGCAGAGTGAACGGCGGCACGCACTCCGCAAACGGCTGAAGGACCTTGATGGCATCGATGCGGACGAGGTGATCATGGCACCGGATAATGCGCGTTCGCGCGGGCTGACCGCAACGGTTTGCTTTCCCGTGGGGAACCTCGCCCCGGAGGGCTCTGTGATCAAGAGTACAGCGATCGATCCTTCCTTGATCGGCGACGACAACGTGTACCGGCACCGCGGGCCGGCGCGGGTCTTCACGACGGAGGAAGCGGCGATTGCGGCAATCAAGCAGGGACGCATCGGACACGGCGATGTCATCGTGCTCATCTGCGGCGGACCGAAGGGTGCGGGGATGCAGGAGACGTACCAGGTCACCTCGGCGCTGAAGCAACTGCCGCACTGCAAACATGTCGCGGTAATCACCGACGCGCGCTTCAGCGGTGTTTCAACTGGCGCTTGCATCGGGCATGTTTCGCCTGAGGCTCTGGCCGGCGGACCATTGGGAAAAATATTGGACGGCGATCTGATCGAGATCATTGTCGACCGTGGTGCGCTGACGGGCACGGTTAATCTCATCGCAGATGTATCGGGAGAGTTCGCCCCCGAGGAGGGTGCGCGAAAACTGGCCGCGAGAGCGTCAAGATCCGATCTCCGGCCCCATCCAGACCTCCCGGACGACACCCGGCTCTGGGCTGCCTTGGTCGAATCCAGCGGTGGCGTCTGGGGTGGCTGTGTCTACGACACGAACAAGATCGTGGCTGCGCTGGCAAAGCACAACTAATTAGTTGCCTAAAAAAGGAGCATCGAATGTCAGCCATCATTCCAGGTGTAAGCAGGCGGCGTTTCTTGAGCGCGTTGACAGCAATGACTGCCGCCGCCGGATCGTCAGCAGCGATACCGACCGCGGCCGCAGCGGTCCCTGGCCCCGACCACCCGGATGGTCAGACATCCCTCAAGATCGATTCAGTCGAATTGATTGAGCTTCGAGGTCATTACTTGGAAGAGTCTGGCGTCGATCACCAGTGGCAGGTGAATCCGCTCGACGTTTACGACGAATTTCGCAGGGCTCCCTACCGGGATAAGCCGGCAGGAAAACGCGACGTGCAGTATGAGGCGATCTACATCCGCATTCGCACCTCCGCCGGGCTCGATGGCCTCTATGGTCCAATCGAGCGGGAGGCAGCCGCTATTGTTCTTGAAGATCTGCAGCATTTCCTTGTCGGCAAAGACGCGCTCGCCGGCGAGGTGTTGTGGGATCAGATGTATCGCTCGAATCGGCAATCTCGGGCCGGTATCTTCATGATGGCCATTAGTGCCTGCGACAACGCGCTCTGGGATCTGCGCGGCAAGTTCTATGGAGTCCCGGTCTGGCGTCTCTTAGGCGGTCCATCGCGTGACAAGGTCGAGGTGTACGCGAGCGCGCTAGGTTTTTCGCTCGAGCTCGAAGATGTTCGTCACCGTGCCATCGAGCTCAAGAATGAAGGTTTCCGCTATCAGAAATGGTTCATGGGCTACGGCCCCGGCTCAGGCCCTGAAGGCATGGCAAAGAACGTCGAACTCGTCAAAACTCTTCGCGAGACGCTCGGCGATGACTACGAGATCATGTTCGACGCCTACAGCGGGTGGGATCAGGACTACGCCCTCGAATGGGCAAAACGCGTTGAGCAGTACAGGCCGTTCTGGATGGAAGAGGTCACGCACCCCGAAAAGATTGACAGCTTCGCGGCCATCCGGCGTGGAACTACCGTCCCGCTGGCCTCAGGGGAACACTTCTATGGACGCTGGGAGGTCGAACGCTACCTCCAGGCGAACACACTCAATGTCGTACAAGCCGACCCTGAATGGTGCGGAGGGGTCAGTGAACTGGTAAAGATCGGAACCGTCGCCTCATTGCACGATGTGCGCGTCATTCCCCATGGTCACAGCCTGCGTGCGGCAATTCATGTCATTCTGAGCCAGTCACCCATGACTTTCCCGTTAGGTGAGTACCTGATCATTAAGATGCGCAACTACATGCACTTCGAGAAGAACCCCGTTGCCGTAGATCGAGCCCACATTGCGCGCCCCACCGGCCCTGGATTTGATATCCAACTCGATCAAACCAAAATTGAATCACAGAAGTTGCTCACCATCAGTTGAGTTCCGCCCTCGTTCTCAAACTGTTTACGTCTTGAGTTCGGGAAATGCGGTAATACGCAACTTGGCAGCTGCATATGGAATCAGCGTGATCTCTTCTTCGGCTTCCTCGCTCACAACCGGGCTCTTTGGCAAGGCATCGGCTGCGCCATCCTCTGCGCGCCACGCGGGAACCTTCCGAGCCTTGACCCGCAACTCGACCGGCGAGCTCTTTCGCGAAAACGGAATCTGGCCAACCTCGTTCTCTTTTTCGCGAACCGATTTCGCTGGCTCATTCGCATCGACGCTGATCGCGTAATTCCATGCCGTAGTTGGGTAAACCTGCCAATCCGCCGTCATACCGCGGTCGCGCAGCTTCACCCAACTCTCGCCGATCCCGTAGGAAAAGACCAGCGGCCCGCGCTCAATCGCGATCGAATCGTTGAACCAGCGTGAAGTGCCAAGCTGCATTGGAAAATTGATTTCCACGCGGTCTCCGGCCCTCCACGTGCGCTTGACGCGCGCAAACGACCCCGGTTGTGGCTGTGGCTCTGCCTTGCCGTTCACCGCAATCTCCGCGCCTCTCGCCCAGTCGGGAACGCGAAGATGCAGCGGAAATGCGAGCGGATTCCCAGGGTCGACGGCGAACCGTACTGTCCCTCTGAATGGATAGTCGGTTTCTTCGGTGATGTTAACCGCGGTCCCACGAACATTCGCCCGTACCTCGCATGGCGCATACGCCGCGGCTACCAGCCCATCGTCGCGATCGGATCCTTGCTCGCCGGAGAGCAGGAATAGGCTCGCCGCGAACTTAGGCCATCCCTGATGGAAGTTGGCCGTGCAGCATCCGAAATTTGGCTCAAGCCCGAAGAGGTTCGACTCGGGGCCGTCGCTGACCCAGGGCTTGTGGTGCAGGCTGCACTCCACCTGGTTCGGCTCCTGGTTGTATTGGTGCGCCCACATGTCATCAGTTAGGGTGCCGGGGAGAGCGTTAAAGGCGAGGCGCTCCAGCCGATCGCCAAACGCGGCATCGCCGGTGATGGCCAGCGCGCGCTCGAGCGAGAACATGTATTCGACCACGGTGCATAGTTCCGAGCCTTGCGAAGGGTCGCGGCCCGAGAGATGCTCGTCGCACGAGAACATGCCATTGGGAAGACCGTGGTAGCGGTCGAGCTCGGCAATCATCTGCGCGGTAGCTTTGCGATCCGTATCGGAGCCGGAGACGAGTGACCAAGTCGCACCGGTCTTGATGGCTTGGCCGTTGTTGACCCCATGAGTCGAGAGAGCGAGGTCTTTGAGACCCCCGCCTTCGTTGAGTTTGATGAACTCGGCCGTGATCTTCTGCTTGAACTGGAAGTTCGCATACTGCGCCATCCAGTCATGGCCCTGTTGATGCAGCAGTCGCGCGAGATCGACCAGATACGAGGAGCCGGTGCGGTTGTAGAGCCATACAACGCTGAGCACTTCGTCCTGCCAGCGGAACTTGCCCCAATCCCGCAGGGGACGTTTCGGGAGTTCGGAAAACTGGTAGTGAAAGTAGCGGTCCATTAGCGGGATTACACGATCGTCGCCGGTGAACTCCTGGTATTGTGTCAGAGCCTTGAGCGCCACGATACGCGGCCACCAATCGTCATTCGATGTTGGGCCGATCATCCCGTTAACCGCCTGGTGGGTCAGAATCCACTCGATATATTTCTGCGCCTTGACTTTTAGACGGTCGTCCTGGAGCAAGTAGGCCAGGGGGATAAGGCCGTCGAGATAATAAGGACCGCGCTCCCAGCTTTCACCTGTTCCCCCGAGCCATCCGCTATTTGGCCCAACATCGGCCCAGGTTTCGTCGAGGTGGCCGCTCAGACCCGTGGCCTGAATCTCAAGTTGTCGACGAAGCCAACCGGCGGGGCGTACGCAGCCCAGCGGGAGGGCGAAGAAGGCGCTCGAATGCAGCGGCGCGCGGTCCTTCACCGCAGGTGAGGGTGCCGAATGATTACGTGCGAACAGTGAGCGACTGGGCAGCGTTGATGCGAGCCCTGCAAGAGTGCATTGCTTCAAGAATCGGCGGCGAGTGGTTCGAGATGAGCGTGACATAGTAGGTGAGGAACGACCGTCACCAGAGTAATAGAACCAGAGGAGGAGGGCGAAAGCGTTACAGTGTTGTGGATGAAGAATGTTCCGGCAGTGATTGCTCTCTTCGCATTGATTCCTTTTCTGTTCGCATCGAGACTGACGTCACAAGCCGCAACTGGCGATGCCGAAGACGGCGCAACACCGCAGCTCGTCGTCATCGATACGGATATCGGGGACGACATCGATGATGCCTTTGCCCTCGCGCTGGCATTGAAGAGCCCGGAGTTGAAGGTAATCGGCGTGACCACCACGTTTGGGAATACCGGAATGAGGGCCAGACTCGTTGAACGTTACCTGAAGGCTGTTGGTCGCGGCGATATTCCCGTGCTCGCCGGTCCCGCAACGAAGACGGACAACTTGATGACCCAGGCTGCCTACGCTAAACGCGACCCGAATACGAAGTTCGGCGATGGGGCTGAGTTCATTCTGCACGCAGCTCGGGAGCATCCGGGGCAGGTTACGCTGATCGGGATCGGCCCGTTGTTCACGGTCGATGCCGCCATCAAGCGCGATCCAGCGGCGTTCAGAAAGTTGAAGCGCGTGGTGGTTATGGGCGGAAGCATCTATCACGGATACGGGCTCGATGCGCAGGGCAAGCCAAAGCCAGCGGAGCCGGAGTGGAATATCCTCAACGATCCTGCTGGATTGAAGGCGCTGCTGTCGTCCGGCGTGCCTGTCTTCATGATGCCCCTCGACTCAACCCAGGTTCCGTTGGAAACGCAGGGACGCGAGGCAATCTTTGCGCACGGGTCGCCGCTTACGGATCAGTTGACCCTGCTCTATCACGAGTGGATGGGCGGATCGTCGAACCGTAGCGCCACACCGACGCTCTTCGATCCGGTTGCGGTGACCTATACCTTCCGACCGGATCTCTGTCCGGCGAAGCCGATACACATCGACGTCGATGCGAAGGGGATGACCATTCCCGGTCAGGGCGCGCCGAATGTCGGGGTGTGTCTTCAGTCTGACGAGAAGGGATTTCTTGATCTTCTCCAGCACCGCCTCACCGGGGATTGATCGAAACATGTTCATCCTTGCCAATGAGAACGCCGGTAACGGTCTCTCGAACGAACAGCTGTGTTTGACGTCACATGCAATTCCATTGACAGCGCCGGAAAGTAGGAGAAAAATGGCGGGTCGTTGGAATTCTGACCTATTCGTGTGCGCTGGAGGGAGCGACAAAGATGCTGAACTGGAAGACTTTGGGTGTGGTGGCTGTAGTGGGCGCGGCGCTCGTGGTAGCCGGATGCAAATCGGCCCCGGAGCTGAGCAAGGATCAGGCGCTGAAAATGGTGCAGGACAAGTACGACCAGACCGCACCTGTCGGCGTAAATATTCTGGTCAACGATGCGGGGATGCGGCAAGGCGCGACAGCCAAGCTCTGGGATAGGACGAAGGTGTTCCCCAATAAGCTGTGGGCCGATTTCAAGTTGACGCCCGAAGGCAAGAAGGCCGTTACGCTGCCTGGCGGCGGCGACCTGATTGAGTGGCGTCCGGCCAGCTTAGAAGACAAGAACTACACTATTGTCCTGACCACGGTGGCCGCTAATCACCTGAAGGCAAAGGAGATGGGGGATCTCCAGGATGAGATGCTGCCAGGTGCCGATACTGCCAAAGCAGGCAAGTATACCGAGTCGGTCAATCTTACAGGAGCGCCGGACGTGCTTCAACAGATAGCGCACACGCCGGGAAACAGGCTCAGCGATCGAAAGCAGGCGGATTTCGCGCTGGAAAACGGGACTTGGGTGCTGAAGCGGATCGAATAACCTCGATCAGGCGACTTGAGGGAACAGGGTGGACAAAGTTCCACCCTGTTTCCGTTTTGCAGGCTGGGGTGGGAGAGACAGCGACCCAAGCGGACACGGTCGCACGACGAGGCTCAAACGGAGTTGCTCCCGAGCCAATTTTCACCGAAGAAAAATTGACCCGACCCCTGAATCTTGTTATCTTTAGAAGGTTCCGCAAGAACACGCCTCTCCGTGTGTGCTGAGGACGGGCGCGTAACGGGGATTCCGGCAGCGAGGTTAGCTGGAATCGAACCCGATGGCCGCGGAAGCTGAGCGGCCAAAGTCCTGAAGAGCTCTCCTCTTGCGAAGGGCAGGGACATATCGCCAGGCCGAACGATGGAAAGACGGTTCTGGCGATGATCGCATCGGTGCTCGCGCGTTTCTCCACCTTGGAGGGCTATGCGAGCCGGGACTAGCGAAACGGAATTGGCTCCTCAGGTGGGGACGACCGATCACCGTCCTGGTTCTCGTCTGGAAGTGGAACGAAGGCAGACGCGAAGCAGCAACCTGGGCTTCCGTGCGCGTGCGCGCTTTAGGGTGCGCCAAAATGCATGGAAAGAGCCATGGACTGTGTGCGGCTGAATGCAGATTGGGTAGAAGGTTTTTGGGGTAAGGAGTTTAGTTTGCCGACATTTAATCAATTGGTTCGAAAGGGGCGCACGGCCCCGCGGTATAAGACGGCGTCTCCTGCATTGCAGGCCTCGCCGCAGCGGCGCGGTGTTTGCACCCGCGTGTACACACAAACTCCCAAGAAGCCGAACTCGGCTCTGCGCAAGGTTGCTCGCGTGCGGTTGACGAACGGGATCGAAGTTACGACTTACATCCCGGGCATCGGCCACAACTTGCAGGAGCACTCGATCGTACTGATCCGCGGTGGCCGTGTGAAAGATCTCCCGGGCGTGCGCTATCACGTGGTTCGTGGAACGCTGGATTCCGTAGGCGTAGCAAACCGCAAGCAGAGCCGCTCTAAGTATGGTGCCAAACGCGCCAAGGGCGGAGCGGCGGCGGGCAAGAAGTAATTGGCGGTTCCCGGGCGGAGTTTCAGTACCGGGACTGGGGTATTAGAAGCGGAGCGTCTAGCGCTCAAGGATTTGAGGAACAATGCCGAGAAAAGGGCACATTGCGAAGCGGGAAACTGTAGCCGATCCGGTTTACGGGTCAACGCTGGTTACGAAGTTTGTGAACTCGATGATGTGGGGCGGCAAGAAGTCGACCGCGCAAGGCATCTTCTACCAGGCCATGAAGAACCTGGAAGAGAAGGGCGGCGGTGAAGAGGCGATCAAGCTCTTCAAGAAAGCTGTCGAGAACTGCAAGCCGTTGCTTGAGGTAAAGACCCGCCGTGTGGGCGGCGCCAACTACCAGGTGCCGATCGAAGTGAACCCGGACCGGCGTACGTCACTCGCCATTCGCTGGCTGATCACCTACGGCCGTGCCCGCGGTGAGAAGGGCATGGTCGATAAGCTGACCAATGAGCTGCTGGACGCGGCAAATGGTCGTGGCGCGGCGATGAAGAAGAAGGAAGACGTGCACCGCATGGCCGAAGCCAACAAGGCTTTCGCTCACTATCGCTGGTAGCGCGGAAAATTTGAAGCCGGCCACTGAGGTCCGGCGCAATAGCCCTGAACGAATTGGGCTGTGGAACTGAAGGAAACGGCGGGCAATCGAGCCCGCAAGGAAAAGAATAAGTGGCTCGCACCATTCCCCTAAGTCGTTGCCGGAACATCGGAATCATGGCGCACATCGACGCCGGAAAGACGACTGCGACAGAGCGCATCCTCTTCTATACGGGCATTACGCACCGTATCGGCGAAGTGCATGAAGGCACCGCCACCATGGACTACATGGAACAGGAGCAGGAGCGCGGGATCACCATCACCTCGGCTGCTACTACCTGCATGTGGCAGAACATTCGGATCAATATCATTGATACTCCTGGCCACGTGGACTTCACCGCCGAGGTGGAGCGTTCTCTTCGTGTTCTGGACGGCGCGGTTGCGGTTTTCGATTCGGTGAGCGGTGTGCAGCCTCAGACGGAAACGGTTTGGCGGCAGGGTGACAAGTACAAGGTTCCGCGTATCTGCTTTGTGAACAAGATGGACAAGAATGGCGCTGATTTCGAGCACGTTCTCGATACCATTCGCAAGCGACTTGGCGCGCGTCCTGTTGCGTTGCAGATTCCCATCGGTGCTGAGGCAAATTTCAAGGGTGTCGTCGATCTCATCGAGATGAAGGCAATTCTGTGGCACGACGAGACGATGGGCGCGAAGTATTCGGAAGAGCCGATCCCGGCCGATCTGCAGAAGAAGGCTGAAGCTTTCCGTATGCAGTTGATTGAGGTCATCGCCGAGACTGACGATGTTCTGCTTGAAAAATTTCTCGAAGGCGAAACGCCGACCATTGAAGAGCTAAAGAAGGGCATCCGTCAGGCAACGATCGATCTGAAGGTGTTCCCGGTTATCTGCGGATCTGCGTTCAAGAACAAGGGCGTACAGACGCTCCTCGACGCAGTGGTCGATTACCTGCCCAGTCCGCTGGACAAGCCTCCGGTGGAAGGCATCGATCCTTCGCATCCAGATCACAAGCTGATCCGCAAGGCTGAGGATGGAGAGCCACTTTCAGCGCTGGTCTTCAAACTGATCAATGATCCGTTTGGAAAGCTCTCATTTATTCGCATCTACTCAGGCTCGCTGAAGACCGGCGATACGATCATGAATCCGCGTACCGGAAAAACGGAACGCGTCGGACGCCTGGTGAAGATGCATGCCAATAAGCGCGAGGACATCACCGAGATCTACGCTGGCGATATCTGCGCTTGCGTCGGATTGAAGGACCTTAAGACTGGTGATACGCTCAGCGATCCGAATCATCCGATCGCTCTCGGCGCGATCACCTTCCCTGAGCCCGTAATTCACGTGGCGGTCGAGCCTAAAACCAAGGCCGACCAGGAGAAGATGGGCATCGCTCTTTCGCGTCTGGCGGACGAGGATCCGACATTCAAGGTTCACACCGACGAAGATTCGGGTCAAACCATCATTAGCGGCATGGGTGAGCTTCACCTCGAGATTCTTGTAGATCGCATGAAGCGTGAGCACAAGGTCGAGGCGAATGTGGGCGAGCCGAAGGTCGCCTTCCGCGAAACGATTCGCAAGGCTGCTGAGGCGGAAGGCAAGTACATCCGTCAGACCGGCGGTTCGGGCAACTATGGACATTGCAAACTGCGTGTTGAACCGAACACGCCAGGTGCAGGTTACGAGTTCGTCAACGACATCAAGGGCGGCGTGGTTCCGAAGGAATACATCAAGCCGATCGACCAGGGTGTTCAGGGTGCGATGGAGCTTGGAATTCTTGCGGGCTTCCAGATGGTCGATATCAAGGTTTCGCTGTTCGATGGCAGCTATCACGAAGTTGACTCGAACGAAATGGCGTTCAAATTCGCAGGTTCGATCGCCTTCAAAGAAGCTGCCAGGAAAGCAAGCCCTGTGTTGCTGGAGCCCGTGATGTCCGTTGAAGTGACGGTGCCCGAGGAGTTCATGGGCGTGATCATCGGCGACATTAACTCGCGCCGCGGACGAATTGAAGGTATGGAACACGCAGCGGGATCGCAGGTGATTAAGGCGATTGTTCCGCTGAAGGAGATGTTCGGCTACGTGAACGAGATTCGTTCGTCGACACAAGGTCGGGCGTCGTACTCGATGCAGTTTGCGCGCTATGAAGAGGCGCCGCGCATGATCGCCGATGAGATCATCGGCCGCGCGCAAGGGAAGTAAAGGTTTTGGGGCTGGAGCCGGAACGCCGGCGCCCCTGGGAGCAACTGGAAGTACAAGCCACTGAAAGGAATTTGGATTTCTTATGGCGAAGGAAAAGTTTGATCGTTCGAAGCCGCACGTGAACGTGGGGACGATTGGTCACATTGATCACGGCAAGACGACGCTGACGGCGGCGATCACGAAGGTATTATCGAAGCACAACCCGAAGATCGCGTTCCGTTCGTTCGACTCGATCGATAACGCTCCCGAGGAGCGCGAGCGCGGCATCACGATCGCGACGGCGCACGTGGAGTATGAGACGCCGAACCGGCACTATGCGCACGTCGACTGCCCCGGTCACGCCGACTACATCAAGAACATGATCACGGGCGCGGCGCAGATGGACGGAGCGATCCTGGTGGTTGCAGCGACCGACGGTCCGATGCCCCAGACCAAGGAGCACGTTCTTCTGGCCCGCCAGGTGGGTGTGCCTTACATCTGCGTGTTTCTGAACAAGTGCGATGCGGTTGAAGATGCCGAGCTGATCGACCTGGTGGAGATGGAAGTTCGCGAGCTTCTCTCGAAGTACCAGTTCCCCGGCGACGATGTTCCGGTGATCCGCGGATCTGCGCTGGGCGCCTTGAACGGTGAAGCGCAGTGGGAGTCGAAGATCGACGAGCTGATGGAAGCGGTCGACAAGAACGTTCCTCTTCCGGCGCGCATGGTCGATCTGCCCTTCCTGATGCCGATCGAAGACATCTTCTCGATCTCGGGCC
>Ga0207698_10000237_pt1 | contig 34479 bp, 28 predicted proteins | sample KBSCornC22_FD_184298 | JGI IMG/M metagenome (GOLD analysis project Ga0207698, IMG submission 184298) | Corn rhizosphere microbial communities from Kellogg Biological Station, Michigan, USA - KBS Corn C2-2 (SPAdes) (version 2) | ecosystem: Host-associated > Plants > Roots > Rhizosphere > Soil ... | reverse complement strand
ATGATTCAGGGGACGAGGGGACGAGGGGACGAGGGGACGAGGGGACGAGGGGACGAGGGGACGAGGGGCAGAGCTTCGAGGACATGAATGTCCCGAAGCTCCGTCTGGTTCTATGGGCGGCGTTTGCTGGGGCGGCTGCCGCCGGGGCGCGGCCCGGAACGACGACCACCGCCGGAGCGAACACCGCCTTGTTTGCCGCCTGGGGCGTTTCGTTGGCCAGCCTTGAAACCGCTTTTGAATTTGCCAGCTGGACGGGGGCCGGAAGGGCGCTGATCTGGACGACGTTCTGGGCGCGGGGGGCGGTTCGCGCCTACTTCGCCGCTGGGCTCTGTCCTGCCAGGCCGGCCGAAACGAGGAGGTTGGCGATCTCGATCAAAGCGGCGGGGTTCCGGTGAGGGTTGACGGCGCTGCTGGTTTCGGCCTGATGGGGCACTTTGAGGGCGGTCCGCGCGGGACTCGCGTCGAGGCGAGAAAGAGGCTCGTTCGGGACGAGTGCGGTTCTGGGGACGGTTTTCAGAGCCAGGGCGCTCATCGTCTATGGGATGAATATCGAGTCGCGTTTTGGATCCAAACTTGTTTGGGCCGGCAACTGAGCGCTTGTTGTCGAAGGGTTCCGACCGCACTTTTTCGGGCCTCGAGCGGAATCCACCCGGGCCGGGAGGACGATTCTCAAAGCGGCGACCAGATCCGGGGCGGGTTTCAGTTGGGGCAAGACCACCGAAGTCTCGCCGGGGAGGCCGGGAGCCGAAACTCTTAGGCCTGTCGCCTTGCTGGAAAGGGCGGTTTGCTGTGGATCGTCCTCGATTTTCGCGGCCCCCTGCGTAGGGGTAACTCTCGCGATCGTCTCTGCGCGGAGGACGTTGCGGGCGATCTTCTGAAAAGCGGGGGTTCGGGCGTGCAGCGCCGGGCCGGAATGCGCGGGACGACTCGCGATCGCTACCTGGGACATTGGCTGGGCGGGGACGGAACTGATTGCGTTCGGGAGGGCGGCGTCCGCCGGGCTGGGGGCGGTCAAAGCTGCGCTGATTGCCGCGGAAGGGGCGCCGTTCTTCTTTGCTGCCCGGGGCACTGTCGCGCCCTTCAGCTCGCCGCTCGTTCCAGCGCGGCTTGGAGGCTGGACGATCAGCGTGTTGTGCGAACTCGCGCTTGCGGGGCTCGCGCGGCTTCGGTTTGCGGTACTTGCCTTCCGCGGCTTTGCGGAGGTTTTCTACTTCTTCGGGTTCGAGCTCGCGAATCTTGCCGGGTTCGAGGTCGAGGACAAGCGGGCCGTAGCCGACGCGGCGGATCTTCTCGACGTGGTGGCCAATCTCTTCGAACATCTTGCGGAGTTCGCGGTTGCGGCCTTCGATGAGTACTACTTCGTACCACGGATTATCGACAGGGCGCGAAGGCCCACGTTTGCCCGCTGGTTTGCCGGGGCGGAAAGGGCGGATATCGGCGGGAGCGGTCTGAACGCGATCAGAGCCCGGCTTGCCTTTCGAAATTCCGACACCTTGGCGGAGGCGATCGAGGGCTTCTTCGCTGGGCTGGCCGCTGACTTTAACGAGGTAGGTTTTCTCAACGTTGGAGGCAGCTCGGGTGAGCTTGTTGGCGAGTTCGCCGTCGTTGGTGACGAGGAGAAGGCCTTCACTGAGATAGTCGAGGCGGCCAACAGGGTAGAGGCGTTCGCGTGTTTTGGAGAAGAACTCCATGATGGTGGGGCGGCCCTCGGGATCGCTGACGGTGGTGACGTATCCCTTGGGCTTATTGAGCATGAAATAGCGCTGACGCTCGGAGCCGTGGAGGAGCTTGCCGTCGACGCGGATGTGGTCGCGATGGGCGTCGGCTTTGCTGCCGAGTTCGGTGACGACTTTGCCGTTTACCTGAACGCGTCCCTGGGTGATGAGTTCTTCAGCGTGGCGGCGGCTGGCGATTCCGGATTGTGCAAGTATCTTCTGAAGGCGTTTGAGTTCCGGCGCAGGCTCAGCGGCAGGTTCCTCTTCTTCGTTGGATGCTTCGGAAGAATCCAGTTCAGGCTCGGGGAGACCATCGGAGGCCTGCTCGAAGGTGTCGCTTGCTGCTGCTGCGGACTCGGCCTCTGCGGCTATCGCGGCGTCTGACTCGAGAGCGGTGTTGAGCGGCTCGACGATCTCGGGACGTTCGGATTCCGGGGTATCCGGAGCTGGTTTCTTCTTGGCGGTCATCGGGAGATCTCGGTTCTGCCTGCTTCGCTTCCGGTCAGGCGCGGCCATGGACAGAAAACCGGCCTATTCGGCCGGCTCTGTTTGAGAGTTGGATTGAGAAGGAGGCTCCGAAGCAGGCGTAGACGTTTCGGCTGATGGAGGAGAGTCATCATCCGTGTCCTCCGGAGCGTTTTCGTCGAGCTCAGGTCCTGCGTCACCTTCGGATTGGTATTCGGCATCGGCGGCTTCGGCATCCGTGATGGGCGTCGGGTCAGCCTCTTCGAGTTCGCTGGCCATCTTTTCGAATTCGTCCATGGAGGGGAGTTCGTTGACGTCTTTGAGGCCGAAGCGCATCAGGAACTCTTTGGTCGTCTTATATAGGATGGGCCGCCCAATGACCTGTTTGCGGCCCGCGGTGGTGATGAGCTTGCGGGCGAGGAGTGAGCCGAAGACGCCGGATGAATCGACACCGCGAATCTCGTTCACCTCGGGCGCCGTGACGGGCTGCTTATAGGCGATAACGGCGAGGGTTTCGAGAGCCGGAAGTGAGAGCTTCAGCGGGGGCTTGAGACTCTTGATGAACATGCGCACGGCATCGTGACACTCGGGCTTGGTAGCCATGCGGTAACCGCCAGCGATCTCGCGGATCTCGATGCCGCGATCGTCGTTGGCGTAATCAGCGATGAGCTCGTCGATGAGCTGGCGAAGAATGGCTTTAATGTCGCGATCGCGCTGACGAGCGACCCGCTTGGCCTCGGCTTCCGGATCAAGGGGAGCGGGTTCGGGTGATTGCGGTTCAACGAATTCGTTGGAGGCCGTAGGTTCTGAAGACGCCGGCTGCAGAGATTGCGAGGGTGCTTCTTCGGCGTTTTCGATTATTTGGGAATCAGAGCTGGTCTCGGACTGTTGGTTCGAGGCTGGTTCCTCCGAAGATTCGGCGGCGGGGAGGACGGCAAAACCCGGCTGTTCGAGAAGGGCGTCGTCTTCCGTGCGGAGGTCGACGTAATCGAGGCCTTCGGCGAGGATTGGCTGGGAGGGATCGACAGCGTCGGCGGATGCCTTTTGGGCGGCGGCTTCGGCGGCGGTTTTCCGGGTATTCTCCCACTCCAACGCTTCTGCGCCGAATAGAGTGGCGAGCTGAGGGAGCGTGACGGGCTCCTCAGAGGCGTAAATAACAGCTTCCAGCTTGGATTTCAGGCTCATTCAGCAATCAGTACCTTTTGTATGGTACTGGACGGGGCGGGGCGATGCGTCCACAGAGACGACAAGGAAAAGGGCGTCCGATATGTGGACGCCCTTTGAAGAGATACGCGAGTCAGCGATCAGGCAAAGTGACGGAAGAGCCAGAAGAGAGTTCCGGAGAGGAGAGCGGCGACAGGGAGAGTGAAGACCCAGGCCGCGGCAATGTTGCGGAGCGTGGACACCTGGAGGCCGCTGCGATTCGCGGCCATGGTTCCGGCTACACCGGAGCTGAGGACGTGGGTGGTGCTGACGGGGAGGCCGAAATTGTCAGCGGCGGAGATGGTGGCCATGGCGACGAGTTCGGCGCAGGCACCCTGGGCGTAAGTGAGGTGCTCCTTTCCGATCTTTTCTCCGACTGTGACGACGATGCGCTTCCAGCCGACCATGGTTCCGAGACCGAGGGCGAGCGCAACGGCGACTTTTACCCAGCCGGGAATGAACTTTGTTGCCTTGTCGATCCTGCCTTTATATGCGGTGAGAGTCGCGTTCTCCTGTGCGGTGAAGGCAGGGTTCTTGTTCTTCTGCATGAGGCGAATGGCTTCGCTGACGACGTACATGTCATTGCGAACGTTGGTCTGCTCGCGGGCGGGAACGGACTTGAATTCTCTGTAGAGGGCGACTTCGTGGCTCAGGTCCTGAACGAGTTCGCGAAGGGCGATCATGGTGTCCGGCTGAAGCTGCTTGGTGCGGATGTAGTCGGTGACGGTGGCTCGGGCGTCGGGGCCAAGGATGCCTTTCGGGTCTGCATGGGCGTTGAAGATCTGGCCGGCATTGTCGGAGGCGACAATGAATTGCTGGACGTCTCGGGGAGTGACAGCATGGTTGAGAGCGTAGGCGGTGGGGACGGTGCCGATGAGGATGAGCATGATGAGGCCCATGCCCTTCTGGCCGTCGTTAGAACCGTGCGAAAAGCTGACGCCGGAGCAGGTGAGGATGAGCAAAGCGCGAATGGGCCACGGTGGAGGAGTGTTGTCTTTGGGAGCCTGATATAGAGCCGGGTACTTGATTAGCGCCTTGGAGAGGAGCATGAGGAGCGCTGCCGCAGTGAATCCGATGATGGGAGAGATCAGCAGAACTTTGAAGACCTTGGTGGCCTGTTCCCAGTCGACACCAGAGGTGTTGGTGTGCGCGCTCATGAGCTGGTTAGCGAGACCCACGCCGATGATGGATCCAACCATGGTGTGGGAGCTGGAGGCGGGAAGGCCGAAGTACCAGGTGCCGAGGTTCCAAAGAATAGCGGCAATGAGGAGCGCGAACACCATCGCGTAACCGGCGCCGGAGCTGACCTGGAGAATGAGCTCGACGGGGAGCAGGGTTATTACGCTGAAGGCGACGGCTCCGGAGGAGACGAGCACTCCGCAGAGATTGCAGAGGCCAGACCAGACGACCGCGATGTTGGGATCAAGAGAATGCGTGTAGATGACGGTGGCGACGGCGTTGGCGGTGTCGTGGAAACCGTTGACGAATTCGAAGCCAAGGGCGATGAGAAGGGCGACCGCGAGAAGGACGTAAGGCCACCAGCTGACGACGGTGACATTGCCCATGTCGCCGGCGATGTGGACGCCGACGTAGACCAGTCCGCCAAGAAGAGCCGTAATGACGAGTGCGCCGGTTACCCAGCTGGGGAAAGCATGCTTTTTGCGATCAAGGAGAGAGCCCCCGATTGGAGGAGCAACGGCTGCGGTTGCCAGGTCGGCCATGGTGAAACTCCGGTACTGGATTGGGATTGAGTCTGGCGGTTAGGGGAGGGCACTCACCGGACACGGCAAGAATTACTGACGGATGTGAACGGCGGATGAAGGGAAGATGAATTTGCGGGAGGGGTGGGAAATGCGAAGGCCGCGCTGACGCGCGGCCCGCGGGTGATGTGGACTCTCGATCAGATCAGGCGGAAAAGGAAGTATAGGGTTCCGGATAGGAGCGCGGCAGCGGGGAGGGTGAAGACCCATCCGGCAGCGATGTTGCGGATCGTCGCGAACCGGAGGCCGTTTCCGTTTGCAGCCATGGTGCCGGCGACGCCGGAGCTGAGGATGTGGGTGGTGCTTACAGGCAGGCCGAATTTGTCCGCGGCAAAGATAGTGCCCATTGCAATGAGGCCGGCACTTGCCCCTTGCGCATAGGTGAGGTGGTCTTTGCCGATTCGTTCACCGACTGTCACCACGATGCGCTTCCAGCCGACCATGGTTCCAAGGCCAAGGGCCAAAGCTACGGCGACCTTCACCCAAGTGGGTATGAACTTCGTTGCGTTGTCGGCTTTGGCTTTATAGCTCTCTAGCGCTTTGCGCTCGTCTGGCGTGAAAGCCGGGTTGTTGTCCTTAAGCATCAGGCGGAGCGCTTCGCTGGCCACATACATATTGTTGCGGACGTTGGCCTGCTCTTGCGGCGGAACCGATTTGTACTGCTTGTAAAGGCCGATCTCGTGGGTCGTGTCGACGATGAGCTTGCGAAGGGCAAGAATCGTGGTAGGCTGCAGCTGCTTGGTACGGATGTAGTCGGTTACGGTCTGGCGAGCATTGGTTGTGAGCGCGGCCGTTGGCTCGGCGTGGCGCTGAAGAATCTGCCCAGCGCTTTCGGAGGCGACGATGTAGCTCTGCACCTGAGCGGGGCTCACGGCGTGATTGAGTGCGTAGGCTGTCGGGACGGTGCCGATGAGGATGAGCATGATTAAGCCCATTCCTTTTTGGCCATCGTTGGAGCCATGGAAAAAGCTGACCCCGGTGCATGTGCCGACCATCAGAGCGCGAATCGGAAAAGGCGGAGGTGTGTTGTCTTTCGGCGCTTCGTAAAGCTCAGGATATTTTGCGACCTGTTTGGCGAGCAGGATGAGCATGCCGGCGAAGACGAATCCGATCAGGGGCGAGATGAGAAGTGCCTTGAGGACCTTGATGCATTGATCCCAGTCGACGCCCGAGGTCCCGGTGTGGGGCATGAGGAGTTGATTCGCGATTCCGACACCGATGATGGAGCCCACCATCGTGTGCGAACTGGATGCGGGAAGGCCGAGCCACCATGTGCCTAGATTCCAGAGGATCGCGGCGATGAGCAGAGCGAAGACCATGGAGAAGCCAGCGCCGGAGCTTACCTGGAGAAGTAGCTAGACGGGCAGAAGGGTAATGACGGCGAAAGCGACGGTGCCGGAGGAGAAGAGCACTCCAGCAAGATTGCAAATGCCTGACCAGACGACGGCAATGTTGGGTTCGAGGGAGTGGGTATAGATGACAGTGGCGACGGCGTTGGCGGTGTCGTGGAACCCATTGACGAATTCGAAACCTAGCGCAATAAGCAGCGCCATGCCCAACATCATGTAGGGGGCGTAGCTTGTGACCGAGGCCGCATTGAGGTCGTGGGCGACGTGGAAAATTATGTAGACCACGCCGGCTGAAAGTGCGGAAAGGAACGCAAGTATGCCCTTCTTGCTCGGCCGATGCTTGATCTTACGGTCGAGTAGAGAGGGACGTGGAAGTGCTGTTGCGGTTGTAGCCGCCATCAGATATCTCCCGACGCAGTAGAAAACGACTCGCTACGTTGCGCGGGGAGGAACAACGCAGAGTCTTTGTGAGATTTGCTGGAAAAATGGGGATGGAACGATCTTGGATCGCAGGAGAAGGGACAATCAAAAAAGGATTGCATAAAACCCCAACAACTGTATTCGTGCCACAGTTGTTTGATGCGCGGTTTCTTCTTCGAGGCACCGCACTATTGATTCTATATGAGATAGCGAGCAATTCTGTGCAATGGCTCACTGGGCATCGGAGGGCAGTTCCATACTAAGTGTATGCACACCATCAGTTTAACTGAACGTTAAATTCGTGTTAATTGCTGCGATGTGCTTGGTGGATTGCACTGAATCTGAGGCTGTGGATCAGAGATTCACAAATCTTTGCCTTTGCGCGCCAGAGCGGGCATTTTGACGTCACTTAACGTGCAACAAGAAGGTTGCGTGATCTGAAGGCGACCCTTCGACAAAAATTTGTGCAACCGGAGGGTAGCGCTTTAAAAGGGGTGCTTCGCGGGGTTTTGTCTAGCGCCACTCGTCGGTAGCGGCTGGTATTCCTTCATTGACGACGGAGTCAAAGCCGGTGCTCTTTTTGATGAAGATTTCGGAGAATGCTTTGTCTTGTCGGAGGAGGATCGCCTGAAGGCGGACGAGTTCGAGCAGCGCCAGGAACATGGCGACGAGTGCGCGGGACGATTTGGTGTGCGCGAGGAGTTTGCGCAGCGCAAGCGGGCGGTCTTCCATGGAGAGACGACGGGTTAGGAACTGGATCATCTGACCGACTGTGACCGCGTCATCCTGCACGTTGAAGGTGGGGCGTTTGCGCGCGCGGTCGAGAATGTCGCGGAAGATGCGGACCAGGTCGACGGTGTCCGCCGCAATTTCGGGCTCGGCGGCGGCATCATCTTTGAATTCGCGAACGCCGGGATTGGTCCATGTGGCGGCTTCAAGCATTTGCTTCTGCTGGAGCATCTGTGCGGCGTTCTTGAAGCGTTCGTGCTCGAGGAGGCGCTCGACGAGTTCGCGGCGGGGATCTTCGGCGGCATCCTCTGGACCGGCGGGCGCGCGCGGAAGGAGCATCTTGCTCTTGATGTGAATGAGGAGGGATGCGGTGTAGATGAAGTCACCGGCAACGTCTACGTCAGTGGCCTTGAGCTGGTCGACGTAGGCGAGGAACTGCGCGGTGATTTTGGAGATGGGGATGTCGTAGATGTCGATATCCTGCTTGCGAATGAGATCGAGGAGGAGATCGAGTGGGCCGTCATAGACCTGGCCGACGGTGACGGAGAAGGGCGATTGCTCCGGCTGCTCTTCGGGCTTCTTCCTTTGCGCGGGTGCAGGTGCCGGCTTGCCGGGTTCTTTGTCGGATTTTTTGTCAGAGATGGGCTTGGAGGTCAGAACGAGCGGTGGAGCGGCATTCACGCCGGGTTCGTGAGATGGCGGGTCGCCCTGCGGCGGTTCAGGATCTGGTTCGTGCGCGTCGGGCTCGGGTTCTGGTCCGGGTTCGTTGACGGGGCCGCGGTGGCCGGGTTCTGGATCATGAACGGGCTGAGGCTCGGGCGTGGGTTCCTGAACCGGCGCCTGAGCAGGGTTGGCGGGCTCAATCTCCGGATTTTGCTTTTCTTCAATCAATTCAGAAGTCTCGGTTGGGGGTAGTCTTGATCGAGCTTACTTTGCTGCTGGTATGAGCTGCATTGCCGTACGGACTTCGGTCATGGTCTGCTCGGCGCGATTGCGCGCGCGCGCGGAGCCATCACTGAGGATATCTTCTACCTCATCCGGAGTGAACCTGGCACGGCGTGCCTGAATCGGGTTCAGGATCTGGACAAGAGCGTCGGCGGCCCAGCCTTTGCACTCGATGCATCCTATACCAGCGGAGCGGCAGCCTTCGTAGACACTGGCGAGTGTCTCCGGCGAGGAAAAGACTTTGTGGAGGTCGCCGACCGGGCACTTGTCAGGATCGCCGGGATCTTTGCGGCGGATGCGAGCGGGGTCAGTGACCATGGTCTTCAACTTCTGCCGGACCTCAGGCTCGGGGTCAGTGAGCATGATGGTGTTGCCGTAGCTCTTGGACATCTTGCGGCCATCGGTGCCAGGCAGCTTGGGAGAAGGAGTGAGCAGGACGTCTGGCTCGGGGAGCACTTCGCGGCCGTCGAGCTGGTAGAGATTGTTGAATCGGCGGGCGACTTCGCGGGTAAGTTCAACGTGCGCGGCCTGATCTTGTCCGACGGGGACATACTTCGGCTGGTACATAAGGATATCGGCAGCCTGAAGGAGAGGATAGCCGAGGAAGCCGTAGGTGCTGAGGTCTTTGCCGACGAGGTTCTCCTGCTGCTCCTTGTAGCTGGGGACGCGCTCGAGCCAGCCGACAGAGGTGATCATGCTGAGGAGGAGATGCAACTCGGCGTGAGCGGGTACATGGCTCTGGACGAACAGGACGGAGCGGGCCGGGTCGAGTCCGGCAGCAAGGTAGTCGAGAATGACTTCGCGAGTGTTGCCCAGGAAGTTGGAGGGATCGGCGTAGTCGGTAGTGAGGGCGTGCCAATCGGCGATGAAGAAGTAGCACTCGTACTGGCCGCTGTCCTGGAGCTTGACCCAGTTGGCGAGAGCGCCCATGTAGTTGCCCAGATGGATTCTGCCTGTAGGGCGCATGCCGCTTAGAACGCGCGGACGGGAGGATGTTGCTGGAGATTCAGACATTTCTCTTTTTCTAAGCCGTAAGTGAGCCGCGATGATCCGCCATTTTTGATCGGAAAGGTCAAAAAGTTGGGCTTGGTCAATTGTAGCGGCTGAAGCGTCTTTCTATGCGCGGGAGAGGATCAGCGCGACGACCGAAATTGCCGGTACGAGAAAGAGGCGCATGATGTAACCGCCGACGAAGATCATAAGCATCCAGCTCACCCAAAAAGGAATGCGGTCGTAGGACTGCACGGCATTGTAGGGGAGGATGTTGCGAAGGAAGTGACTGCCGTCGAGGGGCGGGATGGGGAGCAGGTTGAAGACCAGAAGAGCCAGGTTGATCTGGACGGCGGCGAGGCCGAGAAGGACGATGGCCTGCACGGAGGGGTTGACGCCTGGGATCAATTCGCCGTTGAAGGTGTACATCACGATTTCGCGTCCGTGGGGAACCGCGTGGATGACAACGAGCAGGATGATCGTGGCGGCGATGGCGAGGATGAGGTTCGAAACCGGACCGGCGAGAGTGGTGAGATTGTCATCGCGGCGGATCTTGGTGAAGTTGCGTGTGATGACCGGTGTAGGCTTGGCCCAACCGATGAGGACTCCGCTGAACATGCTGAAACCGATGAAGGGCCCGAAGATGATGATGGCGGGAATGATTAAGGTGCCCACGACGTCTATGTGGGCCATGGGATTGAGGGTGACGCGGCCCTGAAGGCGAGCCGTTTGATCGCCGAGTCGCGAAGCCATCCAGGCGTGCGAACACTCGTGGAAACTGAGCGCGAAGATGAGTAGAACGAACTCGAAGACCGCAATTGCAAATTGAGCAGACTGCAAGAGATGCTCCCTGATACGGAAAGCTCAGGTTAGCATGGTGGGTCGGCGGCGGTTTGGGTGGCACGTGACGGACGGACTGAGCTGAAAGCTAAACCTTGTAAGCCGGATAACGGCCGACGACTTCGTTCGCGCCGACGTTTGTGCAGCCCATGATGATTTCGTGACTGCCGATGCGGGCGCCGTCGCCGATCGTGGTGGGCTGGAGTTTAGCATCCTGGCCGTTGCTGGTTTGCTCGTAGCTGTGCGAGAGGATGCGGGCGAAGGAGCCTATGACGACGTTCTTGCCAATTTTGATTCCGCCGCGGTCATTCAGGAGCACTCCCTGGTGGATGACGGCGCCGTCGTCGACAGAAAGCTTGTAGCCATAGGTGAGATCGACACCATGATGGATCTTCACGCCTGAGCCCATGTGGTCGAAGATGTGGCGGGCGAGCATGCAGCGGAAGCGGAGGCCCAGCCAGACGTTGAGGCCTATTGGGGAGCGGTCGAACATTTTCCAGAACCAGATGAGCGGCTTGCGGATGGCGAACTCGACTGGGTCGATGTCTGCGAAGTACTCGGCATCGAGGGTCACATTCTCGGGGTCGAGGGAGTAGGTGAGGACATTCCCCGGTAATTCACTGGTGAGAGCGACGTTCGGTTTGGTTCCATGGGGACGGCCGAGGTAGAGCTGATAGAGCTGGTCGCGAACGATTTCAGAGCGGCGCTCGGGGGAGCGATGGCGGTAGAACTCCTCGTCAAGGAAACGGATCCAGCGGCGAAAGACTTCTTCGGCTTCGGGGGTCGGATGTGGCTGCGTGGTGGAGGCCGGCTGGGGCTTGGTAGTGGCCATATGTGTATGGACGATAAACCAACGGGGTGGGATGCCGCGAGAGTGGTGACGGGAGATGGAGGTTTATTCTAGAGGGTCCGATCCTGGTTCATCGTTCCCACCCATTCCGCAAAACACGCGGAATGGATGGGGCGCCCGATTTTGTCAGTTAGAGAGCTGAGCTATGCCAGAAGAGATTGCAGGAACTGCTGAGACCGCGAAGGCTGCTGCGCCGGTTGCGACGATTGCAACGCTGGGGAAATTTGAAGGGCAGTCGGTGCAAATTCGCGGGTGGCTGTATAACTCGCGCGAGAGCGGGAAGCTGTTGTTTCCGATTTTCCGGGATGGAACGGGGACGGTGCAGGGTGTGGCGCACGTAAAGAGTGTGCCTGCGGAGGTGTTTGAGACGCTGAAGGGGCTGACGCAGGAATCTTCGGTGATTGTGACGGGGAAGGTGCGGGCAGACAAGCGGGCGCCGGGCGGGTATGAACTCGACGTGGAGAACGTCGAGGTGGTGCAGCGGGTTCCGGAGAGCGATCCGTATCCAATTACTCCGAAAGAGCATGGCGTCGATTTCCTGATGGAGCGGCGGCATCTGTGGGTGCGGTCGCCGCGGCAGTCGGCGATTCTGCGGATTCGCGCGGAGATCATGAGGGCGGCAGCGGAGTACTTCGATACGAATGGCTTTATCCGAACCGATCCGCCAATTCTGACTCCAGCGGCTTGCGAGGGAACTTCGACGTTGTTTCCGGTGGACTACTTTGGCGATCCGGCGTTTCTGACCCAGTCGGGGCAGTTGTATATCGAGTCCACGGCGTTGGCGCTGGGGAAGGTGTACAGCTTTGGGCCGACGTTCAGGGCGGAGAAATCGAAGACGCGGCGGCACCTGACGGAGTTCTGGATGATTGAGCCAGAGGTTGCGTATTGCGATCTCGACGGGCTGATGGAACTCGCGGAGAACTTTATTTCGCATATCGTGCAGAGCGTGGTGAAGAATCGTGAGCCTGAACTCGCGGTGATTGGTCGGGATATTGAGAAGCTTAAGAAGATCACTCCGCCGTTCCCGCGGCTGCGCTACGACGAAGCAGCAAAGATGCTGAATGAAGCTCATGCGAAGGGATTGCTGGAGCAGCCGTTCGAATATGGGAACGACTTCGGGTCTCCGGATGAGACGTGGTTGAGCTCGCAGTTTGACAAGCCGGTGATGGTGCACCGGTATCCGGCGGCGGTGAAGGCGTTCTACATGGAGCCGGACCCGAAGGATCCGACGTATGCGTTGTGCGTGGATGTTCTGGCGCCGGAAGGATACGGCGAGGTGATCGGCGGGTCGCAGCGTGTAGCGAGCTATGAGCTGCTGAAGAGCCGGATCGAAGCGCACAACCTGCCACTGGAGGCGTTCCAGTGGTATCTGGATCTGCGGCGGTATGGGTCAGTGCCGCACTCGGGATTTGGAATGGGGATTGAGCGCGCGGTGGCATGGATCTGCGGACTGGAACATGTGCGCGAGACGATTCCGTTTGCGCGGATGCTGCACCGGATATATCCGTAGGACAGGGGACAAGCGACCGAGGGGACAAGGGGACATAAGCGGACAGGCAGCAAAACGAAGAGCGCGGCTAAGGCCGCGCTCTTTTGTTTTGCGAAACGTACGGAGCGTTACCAGGCGATGGTCGGTGGGAGGAATTCGGCGAAGAGGTCGTCGTAGTAGGGCTTGAGCTCGGCGGTGTTTGGCTTGGTGTGGCCCTTTGAGTAGAGGTCGTACTGATTGAACTTGAGGACCCATTGCATCATGGCGCGGTCCTTGTCGTTGCAGAGGTGGTCGTATGCGCCGTGCTTATGCCAGGGGTAGAAGGAGTGGAAGCGGAGCATGTAGAGGGCTTCGTCGCGGAGGTAGGGCTTCATGACTTCAGCGATGTAGCCGTCGTGACCAAAGCTCATGTGCACGTTCTCAAGACCGCAGTTGGGCTTGTAGATGCCGTATTTGGTCTGGTACTCGGGGACGTTGCGGTCGGGATTGTTGGCGAAGTACTCATGGAAGACGATATCGGGCGACCAGGCGCAGCCGACCGGGAATGTGTCGCCGACGACGCCCCACTGGGGCTCGCCGTAGAGGCAGAGGCATTTGCCAAGGTCGTGAAGGAAGCCGACGAGGACCATCCAGCGGGGATGACCGTCGCGGCGGATGGCTTCTGAAGTCTGGAGCAGGTGCTCGATCTGGGTGAGGTCGGTATCGGGGTCGCTGTCGTCGACCAGGGTGTTGAGGAACTCGGCGGCTTCCCAGATGGTCTTCTGGCCTTTCTGGAGGGTGAAGTACTGCTTCTCTTTGCCAAGGACGTAGTCGACGGTCTGGTGTTCGTGGTTCTGGCGGTAGAACTCGGCGACACCGGGCGTGGCCTTGGCGTCGTATACGCGGAACTCTTCCTGGCTCTTGCCCTCTTTGTAGCGTCCGGCGAGAAATCCGTCCCATTCTTCGAGGTCGTGGAGGGGGTTATTGGGATCGGTGGGGGTGGTGCCGTGAAGTGCAACGCTCATCATGAGCCTCCTGGACAGCGCGATGGGAAGAAGACGGGTCCGAAAAGGACCCGGGTAACGTTAAGCTAACACTCGCCTTGGCGGGGTGCAAGTTCCGGTGGTGACTGGGGTCGTGACAGAGTTGGGCTGCGTTTTTGGGGTCGAGCCAGGTTTCGGCAGCGCAAGCATGAGCGAGAATGGACTCCGTCGTTTGTTACCTCCGAATCCAGGACACAAACAATATGGGTTTATCCAAATGCAAATTGTTGTTGGCCGGCGCTGTTTCTATAGGTGCGTTTGCACAGCAGCATCCGGCGGGGGATGCGAGTTCTGAATTGGGGAAGCTTCACGAGACGTTTGCGCATCCGCCGGATGACAGCAGGATCATGGTGCGGTGGTGGTGGTTCGGGCCTTCGGCGACCAAAGAGGAATTGAAGCGGGAGCTGGATCAGATGAAGGCGGTGGGGATTGGCGGGGTGGAGATCGCGACGCTGTACCCGATGGCACTGGATGACCCGGAGAGCGGGTTTCACAACTACGACTTCGTTTCGGATGAGCATATTGAGAATCTGAGGTTCGCGGCGGAAGAGGGCCGCCGGTTGGGATTGCGAGTTGACGTGACGCTGGGGAGCGGATGGCCGTTTGGTGGATCGCATATCCCGATTACACGGGCGGCGGGGGAATTGCGGGTGGAATCGGTCTCGGTAGAAGCGGGTGAGAGATCCGTGGGGATGCCTTCTTTGGAGGCGGGGGAGAGATTGATCGCAGCGTTTGTTTCGCCTGCGTTGGGTAGCAGTCCGGATTTCCGAAATGCAAAAGAAGTGCCGTTGGGAACCGGCTTAAGGCTGGAGTTGAAGGAGGGATCGGAAGCAGCTCGTGTGGTGACGTTTTTTATCTCGAGCCGCACGGGGATGATGGTGAAGAGGCCGGCGCAGGGAGCTTCGGGGTTTGTGCTGGACCACTATGATGGGGCCGCAATACGGAACCATCTGCAGGCTGTCGGGGACCGAATGCTCTCGGCTTTTGGAGAGCACCCGCCGTATGCGGTGTTCAGCGACAGCCTTGAGGATTACGGGTCGGACTGGACACCGGATCTGCTGGCCGAGTTTCAACGCAGACGAGGCTACGATTTGAAGCCATTTCTGCCGGCACTTGTTGGTGATGCGGGACCGATGACGGCAGCGATCCGGCATGACTGGGGCGAGACTCTGACGGAACTTGCGAACGAGAACTTTCTGAAGCCGCTGGAGACCTGGGCGGAGCAGCATAAGACGAAACTGCGATCGCAGACATATGGGTATCCGCCGGTGACGCTTTCGAGTAATCGTATTGTGGATCTTCCCGAGGGCGAGGGCAAGGCCACGATCCAAATGTGGCGCTCGTTTTCGGACACGCGGTGGGCGGCGTCCGCGGGGCACCTATTTGGAAAGAACGTGATTTCGTCGGAGACGTGGACGTGGCTGCATTCGCCGGCGTTTCGGGCCACGCCGCTGGATATGAAGGCCGAGGCAGATCTGCATTTTCTGCAGGGGATCAATCAACTGGTGGGACACGGGTGGCCGTATTCGCCGCCAGAGGCCGGGGAGCCCGGATGGAGGATGTATGCGGCGGGAGTGTTTGATGCGCATAATCCGTGGTTCATTGCAATGCCGGACGTGACGAGTTATCTGCAGAGGGTGAGCTACGCGCTGCGGCTGGGGAAACCTGCGAATGATGTTGCTGTACTGCTGCCGAATGATGATGTGTGGGCTTCGTTCAAGGCGCGGATGCAGAAGAACCAGTCCGCGCTTTCCGTGGGCGGGTTCGATGAGACGGGATCGAACGTATCGATGGATGAGCAGATGCCGAAGTTTCTGGGGAAAGATGTGATTCCGCAGATTCTGGATGCGGGGTTCAACTTCGATTTCATCGATGGGGACGCGATTGATACGGTTGGTATTCCATATAAGGTGCTGGTATTGCCGGGAGTCGATCGACTTGCTCCCGAGACTTACGAGAAGGTAGCGGAGTTTGCAAAGAAGGGCGGAATTGTACTTGCAACCGATCGGTTGCCCAATACTGCGCCGGGATACAAGGATGCGGACGCAATGACGGCGCGAGTGAGGGAGATTTCGAGCTCCCTGTTTCATGGTCAGATCGCGACTGCGCACTTTGTGCAGGATGAACACGCACTGGGAGCGGCGCTGGCGAGAGCACTCAAACCGGATTTTGCTGCGGAGCCTGCAAGCCCGCAGATCGGGTTTATTCATCGGCACCTTGAGTCTGGTGATCTGTATTTCGTGGCGAATACAAGCAACCGGCGGCGCAACGTTCAGGCGTCGTTCCGGTCCGGGGCCAAGTATGGGGAGGAGTGGGATCCGTTTACGGGGAAGATCGAAGGGATCGCGGATACGAAGCGAGTTGGGCTTGAACTGGAGCCATACGAATCGCGGTTGCTGTACTTTTCGACCGAGCCTCTGACGCCTGGGGCGAAGAAAGCGAATGAGCAGGAGAAACGGATCAAGATATCCGGAGAATGGCGGTTCGCGGCTGGCGACGAGTTGGACAAGATGGTGGGTCTGCGCTCGTGGGTCGATGATCCGAAGCTGCGGTACTACTCCGGGACCGCCACGTACTCGAAAACCGTGAGCGTTCCTGAGTCGTTCATTCCAAGCGGCGGGTCCGTGTTTCTGGATTTTGGAGAGGGAACGCAGGTGCCGCTGCCAGATCCACTCCCCAACAACAACATGCGGGCTTATCTCAATAGCCCGGTGCGTGAAGCTGGGGCGGTTTACGTGAATGATGAGCTTGCAGGCTACGTGTGGCATCCGCCCTTCAAGGTCGACGTGACGAAGGTGCTGAAGGCAGGGGAGAACAGAATTCGGATTGTGGTTGGAAATACTGCGATCAACGAGCTTGCAGGTACGGCGTTGCCGAATTATCGGCTTCTGTACAGCAAATATGGAGTGGAGTTCATTCCCCAGGACATGAAGGATTTGAAACCGTTGCCTTCGGGAATCCTAGGGCCGGTATCGCTGGTTCAAAGTCCAGGAAAACAATAGCCGCGGAGCCACATATTCAAGCCGCGATGGGTGGAACGGCCGTGGCGTTTTATTTCGAGCAAGGCCATTGCGCTTTCGAAATTGGTGTAGTTCGATTTTTTCCGGAAATCGCCGCTTGGCGGGCTGAGCACATCTTTATGTCTGGCTTTGCAATCAAAAGAGTTGAAACCTACTTTTGGAGTTCAACCAGATCATGCTTACCGCGAGTGAAGTTAATCAGATGAAGTATGCGCAACCTTCGGCGGATCGGGTTTTGCCGGTGTTTCTGGAGCGGTGGAGTCCGCGGGCCTTTGCGGATCGGGACGTATCGGCTGCGGATTTGAAGACGATCTTCGAGGCGGCGCGGTGGGCTCCGTCTTCGTATAACGAGCAGCCGTGGCGTTTTTTGGTGGGGCACAAGGGGTCGGAGACGTACAACAAGATTCTGGATTCGCTGGTGCCTTTCAATCAGGACTGGGCGAAGAGCGCTCCGGTGCTCATTCTGGGAGTTGCAAAGACGCGTTTCAGCCACAATGACAGCCCTAACAACTACGCGGCGCACGATCTTGGGGCTGCGATGGCGCTAATGGCGGTGCAGGCGACTGCCTTAGGCTTGGCGGCGCACCAGATGGCGGGCTTCGATTGGGTGAAGGCAAGGGAATCATTCGCAATTCCTGAGACTTACGCCATGGGATCCGTTATGGCGCTTGGCTACCACGGCGAATTGACGGATTTGCCGGAGAAGTTCCAGGCACAAGAGCAGTCACCGCGAAGCAGAAAGGCTTTGAGTGAGATTGTGCTTGAGGACTGGGAGCGGCCGGCGGATCTGGGCTAGGCGTCAACTGAGTTAATACCTTCGTGCGTTTCAGGGCGAGATTTAGCCCGTAGAGTGGAAGTCTGAGGTAGAGGTTTGCCCGCAGCTTCTTCAATGAAACCAGCGCGAAAGCGTGCACCGACCCGCCGTCCGCGGCATCGATATAAACCGATCAAGTTGGGGAAGACGCGGAGGATAGTGCAGGCGTCGGCGGCGATTCTTGGTGTAGCGGGCGTGCTGGTGCTGTGGGCGGTAGTCGCTCGACGGATTGCACCGATGGCCAACACGAGCAGGGATCACTTCGATGCGATTCTTGTTCTGGGGCACCCGGCCGATGATGATGGAAATCCGGCACCGGAACAACTCGCTCGAGTCACAGAAGCAGTGAGGGAGTACGACCGGGGGGTCGCTCCCCGTATCTTGTTCACCGGAGGTGCGGTGGCCAATCAGTTTGTTGAAGCGGACGTGATGGCCCGCACGGCGGCAGCCCAAGGGATACCCCCATCTGCAATCTTTGTAGAAACGAAGTCACGGGACACGATCCAGAATGCATGCTATTCAGCAAGACTGATGAGCAATCATGGGTGGCGGTCGGCGGAAGTGATTTCGAGTGACTACCATCTCCCGAGGGCGAGCATGATTTTCAGTCACACTGCACTGGAGTGGCGGATGCATGCCTCACCACCTTTGCAGCCGGGAGACGCTGGATCGGAAACTCCCTTCCTCGAGGTTCTAAAGACGATGCGATATCTGGTTTACGCGAATTGGGCGGAGCGGTGCGAGCCTTAGACCAGAAGAGCCGCGCCTGCTCGCAAGGGCTATTTCACGGCGTCTAACACTGAGGTTCCGAGAATTGTCCGTGAAAGGTATGGTCCTGTAAGCTTTTGAAGATGCGTCTTCCAGTAAGGTTTTGTTTGTTTTTGGCGGTCCTCGTGGTGGGTCTGCCGGCGATGATTTCTTGTGCCCAGGGCCAGGTGCAGCCTCCCAGACAGAGCACAACTTCCCAGACAACGGGCAATGGGACCTATATTGTCTCGGATCCGCTGGCGAATGTGCGTTACGACAACAAGTACGACGTCTCGCTGGGTTTGGCGTATGACCACATGAAGGCGGGCCCCACTCTGCTGGAGGGGGCAAATCTCGGTGGGTTGGATCTTTCGGGATCGTTCTGGTTCAGCAGACATTGGGCCGTGGAGGGCAGCGGACGCGCTTATGTGGGAACGAGTGGCGCGGCGCCCAACTCATTTTTGAACGGCAATGGTCAAAATGAGAGCATTCAAGGGCCGTTCGTTGCGCAGTACTTCTTTGTGGGCGGGCCGGAGTGGCTTGGACCGCATAACAAGCATGGCGCTCTGATAGCACATGCTTTGTTTGGCGGAGTCTATGGCAAGTTTGAGCAGGACCTTCGCGGGCAGCCGCCATCGCTGGTGGGTTTCTATAATGACCAGGTGGCGCCGGCGGCGATTATCGGCGGACATATGGATCTGAATCGCTCGCCGAGGTGGGTTTTCCGAATCACGCCGGATGCCGTGATCACACGCTATGGGACCAATTACGGCGCGAAAGCGACACAGACCGACGTGAACTTTGCGATTTCAGTCGGGGTGGAGTATCGATTCCGGGCGAAGCGGAGATAGGGATCTGAATTCAGGAGAATCGGGCCGGGATTTGCGAGATACCGCAAGTCCTGGCCTTCCCTTTTTCGAGGATATAAAGAGCGGGTAAGGGTGAGACGCTGCAGGTGTTTATCGCCGTGTGGTATTCTTCGCCGTTCAGAGGGGGTTCGGGCAGAATCGCTTACTGAAACATGCCGTACCGGATAACGGCACATTGGCATCGCGCTGAGAGAGTTCCGGGAAGACACGCGATAAGGCAGGCTCATACGGACATGAAAGACACTTTGGGTGTTTTGCTTGCGGGGGGAGCCGGTGAGAGGCTGTTCCCGCTAACCCGTGATCGCGCCAAGCCGGCAGTTCCTTTCGGCGGCCACTACCGAATCATCGACATTACGCTTTCAAACTGCATCAACTCGGGCCTGCGACGGGTGTACGTTCTGACACAATACAAAGCGCTCTCATTGAATCGCCATATCCGCGAGGGTTGGACGGGTATTGTGGCCCAGGAGCTGGGTGAGTTTTTTGAGTTGCTGCCTCCGATGCAGCGGACCGGCACGAACTGGTATATGGGAACCGCGGATGCGGTGTACCAGAATATTTATTCGATCGGCAGCGAACAGCCGAAGCACATGATCATCCTGAGCGGGGATCACATCTACAAGATGGATTACAGCAGGATGCTCGATTACCACCGGGAAAAGAAGGCCGAAGTGACGCTGGCGACGATTCCTGTGGAGCCGGACGAGGTCTCCCGTTTCGGCGTGGTGGACGTGGGAGATACGGGCGAGGTCCAAGGGTTCCTGGAAAAGCCAACGAGTACGACCTTCCGTTCGCCGTTCAACCCGGACAAAGTTGAAGCGTCAATGGGCGTGTACATCTTCAACACAGAGATCCTGCTGAAAGCGCTGATTGCGGATGCAGAGGATCCAAACTCGAAGCACGATTTCGGTCACAACATTCTGCCCAATATGCTGGGCAAGAGGAAGATGATGGCCTATAGCTTCGTGGACGAGAATAAGCAGAACGCGCTGTACTGGCGGGATGTGGGCACGCTGGACTCGTACTACGAAGCGAACATGGATCTCTGTTCGGTCGTCCCAATTTTCAATCTTTACGACAAGAGCTGGCCGATCCGCACGCGTGTGCGGCAGTATCCGCCGGCGAAGTTCGTATTCGGAGAGCCAGGACGAACCGGCATGGCGATGAATTCGATCATTACGGCCGGTGTGATCATTTCCGGCGGCACGGTATCAAATTCGGTGCTTTCGCAGGATGTGCGTGTGAATTCGTACACCGAGATCGACGCGAGCATTATCTTCTCGCACGTGCAGATCGGGAGGCATTGCCGGATACGGAGGGCGATCATCGACCGTGATGTGCACATACCGGAAGGAACGGTGATTGGATACGACCCCGTCGAAGATAAACGGCGGTACTTTGTCACGCCTTCTGGGCTAACAATCGTGACCCGAGATGCGTCGCTGTTTGAGAATCCGGTGGAGCCGGAGTTCGGGAACCGCTACTGAGAAGATCAAGGCTCAGGTGCCGACGGGAGCCTTTTTCGTCGAGAGCTTGTTGAGAAGGTCTGCGATAGAGCGGATTTCCAGAAGTATGCCTTTGCGCTTGAGCCGTGCGATGCGCCGTGGATCACGGATGACAATGTAGGTTTCGAAAAACTGTCTGATCTGTTCGAGCGTGCGCTCACGGGCGACAATGCTTAACTGCGTGCGGAAGTAGAAGAGACCGCGTTCGGGCGGACGTTGCCGGAATTTTGCGGCGAAGTAAGCTGCGTCAAGCATGTCGTAGTGAAGGACGTTGCCGACGCGGAGGTTGCGCGGCTTTCGACGAAAGCGCTTCCATCCGTGTGTAGCGAAATCGAGATCGGGGGCGACACGAGTTCGGATAAAGGCTTTGTTACTGACGTAAGCGAGGAAGTAGGTGCCGGGGATGCGCTGGTTTGTGGCGGGATCGCGCATCATGCGACGCATGGCTCCAGCGAAGAGGATCTCGTAGAAGAGCCAGTCGTACCAGGCAATGAGTTTCGGTGAGCGCGTAATCCGTACAAGGGCCGCACGGGAGTATCGCCAAAGGAATTCAGAAGCGGGGAATCGATTGAGGAAGTAGACCCAATCGATGAATGGGTTTTCGGTTTCGGCAGCACCGGGAACGGCTTCGACGTTGGGAAGGAGAAGCTGGTCGATCTGCGCGGGAACTCGTTCGAGGAATCGAGGGATGTGGTTTTCAAGATTCTGCCCGGCACGATCCATCAGGATCAGCTCATCGGCATCGATGCTGACCAGCCATTCGATTCCATCTTTGGCCGCGTCGAGAGTTGCGTAGTAGGTGTTTGCGATTTTGCGAACATCGAGATCCACATCCCACCACGGAAGAATGGCGGCGAGCCAATCGGGCGGGTGCGGGAGTTCATCGGGGCGATAGGATTTCCGCGCGATAACCTGCGGATAGCTGGCGACGAGGTCCGGCGCATTGTCGGTGGTGTTGTCCCAGAAGATATAGATTCGGGTGCAGCCCGCTGCAAGGTGGTAGTCGATGCCGGAGGGGAGCAGTCGGGATTCGTTCTTGACGGTATATGAAATTGCGAACGTTCCTGACGACAAACGGGACCTCGATCAGGTGGGCTTGTGCTTCAAGATTACAGCAGCGAAGATCCGGGGGAGACGAGCTGCTTCAGAGGTGCTTGCGCATGAAGAGAGTGGCCTGAGGATTATCGTTGTAGCGTTCGCAGCGCTCATATCCGCGCTGCTCGTACAGTGCGATTGCGGGCTTAAGGTCGTCGTATGTGTCTAGGTAAATCCATTCCAGGTTCAGGTTTCGAGCATGTTCTTCGAGCGCATCAAGGAGGAGAGTGGCAATGTGGTGTCCGCGAGCGGCGGGACGCACATAGAGCCGCTTGCACTCGCCCGCGCGGGGAATCGAGGAAAGATTGCGAAGGACCACGCAGCCGACTACCTTGTCGTGGACTTTGGCGAGCCACATCCCTGAACTGGGTTCAGTCAGCAGTGCCTGGAGTTCGCCGGGTTTGTCCCGCTTGATCACGTGAACGGCTTCGTAGTATTCGTCCAGGATTTCGAGGGCAGGCTTCGAGGGCTTAGTCAGGCATTCGATGGAAACGGCTGGTTTCTGAGGACCGGAAAGGATTTGGTGGGCCGTTTTGAGGCACTCGACTAGATGGTTCCGAGTGTCCGGTTCAACGGCGTTCAGGATGCCTGAAATATGGCGATCAGAGCTTTCGTTGAGGATGACGACCGATCGTTCTCCAGCAGCAGTCAGGGTCAAAAGTTTCTCGCGAGCGTCGGAAGCAGAGGCGGTCTGGCGAATCAGTTTTCGGCGGGTGAGCGAGGCCAGCTGGCGACTGATGTATCCGCGGTCGAGGCTGAGCGTTTCGCGGATTCCGGAGGCCGTGATCTCGGGATGAGCGCCAATTTCGTAGAGGATACGAGCCTCTGTCAGAGAAAACTCGCCGTCGAGGTGATGTTTACGGAGAAGACCAAGCCTAGCCGTATAGAAGCGATTGAATTCGCGGATAGCGGAAATCTGTTGAGTAAAAACGGGGGAATTGCCTTCCATAGAGGCATCTTAGCATATAGTTGCTTTAGGCAACTAAATCCGAAGATGTTCACACGTGATGACTTCAACAAGCTGGTCCTCCTTGCCGCAAGCACGACAGGTACCGTGTTGGGAACCGCGCAACAAAATCATGCGTATAGGCCTCCATGGCTTGTGCAGGTACATTAAGCTGGAGCGTGGCAGGAATGATGGCACCGACGGTGCCATCACGGTGCAAGGATCACGCCACGAGCCACAGCGCTCCGAAGGCATCCGGATACAGACAAGTTGAGGGGACCTCGCGCAAGCTGGCCGAGACACCAAGAACGCCGATTACCCGCCATGGTCAGGAACCAAGAACGATGACGCCGGACGTGTTGGAGATCGACTGGTCGCAAGTCGTCCGCCGGTGCATGGACGGAGATTCCGGCGCCTGGGCCGATCTGGTACGAACCCACCATCGAAGGGTATATGGGCTCTGCTACCGGTTTACAGGTAATGCCGCTGACGCGGAAGATCTTACGCAGGATGTCTTCCTGAAGATCTATTCCAATCTTTCCAGCTTTGATATGGCGCGGGGCAGTCTGCAGGTTTGGATCACGACGATGACCCGGAACCTGCTGGTGGACAACTTCCGTCGTACGCGGAATCAGAGGGCCACGGATTCGCTGGACGCAGGGTGGGATGAAACCGACGAGTTGAGGCCTGTGGACAGGTTGCAGGCGAGTGGTGCTTCACCGCATGAAAAAGCAGCGCAGAAAGAACTTGCCAAGATGGTGCAGGGGGCACTGGCCAAGGTTTCTGTAGAGCTGCGCGAAGCAGTGATTCTAAGGGATTTGCAAGACATGGATTATAAGGAAATCGCCCAGGTGCTGGGCATACCGGAAGGGACGGTTAAATCCCGCATCAGCAGAGGCCGCGCGGAACTAGCGAGGCTTCTGGAACGTAGTAAGCGGGAGGTGATGTAATGGCAGACCGCGGAAACATTCCGAACTCTCCAGCATGCGGGCAGTGGGAGACGCTGCTCGCGGATGCTCTGGACGGGCTGCTACGGCCGCAGGATGAGGCGACCTTTTCCTCGCATATGGCTACCTGCGCGGCGTGCACCGCGTTGTTTGAAGAGGCTCGACAGGGGCGTGAGTGGCTGGAGTTTCTAAGCCCGGAACCAGAGGTCCCGGAGGGTCTCCTGGATAAGATCCTCGCGCAGACCGGGCCGGGACACACTTCAGAGTACAAGCTGGCCACGGCAGGCAACGTGGTCACAATGCCGATTCCGGCGTGGCAGAAGCCGGGAGTGATGGGTCGGGTTCGGCGGTTTGCTGAGCCCCGGCTGCTGATGACGGCCGCGATGGCGTTCTTCTCGATCGCATTGACGCTGAACATGACCGGTGTACGGTTGACGGACTTCCGGCTGTCCAATCTGAGGCCGAGTGCAATTCGTTCTTTCATGGAACGGCGGTTGACCATGGCATCGACGCCGATCATCCGCTACTACGATCACCTTCGGTTGGTGTATGAGGTTGAGTCGCGCGTGAAAGAGATGCGGCGCAACAGCCAATTGCAGCAGCAACAGAATCAGACTCAGCCAGCACCGGGAGAGTCAAAACAAAACCCTAATCGGAAAGACGGCGGGTCCCGCGTCGATCCTCCGCAGCAGTCCGGTACGCCGGAGCAAAGCGGGACGCCAGCATCAAGGGACTCGGATTATTTGGAAACTTCCGTTACGCTTCACGACCGGCAAGACCCCCGGGCCATTGAATCAGATGGTGTGGGATTACAGTCCGCGCATTCCGGCAGCTCTCAGCCCCAGCGACAAAGAACCGTCGCGGGGGACCCCTGCAGAACGCAACCCGGTTACGACATGGCAGTACGGGAAGGGAGCACAGTATGGACTGCGTAAATCATCAAGGAGTGGCAGCAACAGCGTATTGCCAGAATTGCGGGAAACCGCTCTGCGCAACGTGTGTTCGCAACGCCGGCAACGGGCAGATTCTGTGTGAGCCGTGTCTCATGGCCTGGCAGAGCGTGCAGCAGCCATTTGTGGCGCAGGCGAGCGGGCCGAATCCTTCCGTAGCGGCTGTGCTGGGAATCATTCCAGGCGTCGGCGCGATGTACAACGCGCAGTACTTCAAAGGCCTGATTCACGTCGTGATCTTTGTGGTGATCATCAGCATCACGACGCACTATGGGTTGTTCGGACTCTTCATTCCGGCATGGGTGCTGTATCAGTCTTTTGAGGCGTACCACACGGCGAAGGCGATTCGTGACGGCCAGCCTCTGCCAGACCCGCTTGGTTTGAATGAGGTAGGGAATTGGTTGAACCTGGGCGGGCCGCAGCCCGGACAGCATCGGCCGGGTATGCCGGGTATGCCGGGGCAGCCGGGCGGACCGATTAATCCACCACCGGGAGCAGCACCTGGAGGAGCGCCAGGCGTGGGTGGGTATCAGCAGGTTCCGTATACGCAGTACCAAGCTGCGTACACACCTCCTCCTCCGCTAGGGTTCGTTGATCCTGCCGTGCCGCCACCGCCGCCGGTTCCTCCGGTGTTCTGGAAGCGGAAGGAGCCGATCGGAGCACTGATCCTGATCGGGTTTGGATTACTGCTGCTGATGAACCAGCTTGGATTTTTGGCAGAGCGTGTGATTCACATTCTTTGGCCCCTGATCTTTATCGCGATCGGTGTATGGCTGGTGGTTCGTCGGATTGGGGATACCCCGCAGATTCCGCCGCAGGGACCTGGAAGTGGGACGACTGGAGGCGCGCAATGAACCGCTACATTTTGATTCGACGTTTACGAGGGCCGGCAATTCTGGTGCTGCTGGGAGTTATTGCGCTTCTGCACGAGTCTGGGCTTGTTGAGTTCTGGAGCCTGTTCTTTCCGCTACTTCTCATCCTTATTGGAGTGCTGAAGCTGGCGGAGCGGGCGGCACTTGCGGCGGCAGGGGATGAGGTTCCGTACGCAGGCTCTCCCTATCCGTATGGGGCAGCGGCTCCGATGGCTGGAGGTGCGACTCCACAGAACAATACCAGCGTCGTTCCGGTTACGCAGGACTACACCAGGGGTCCTGAGGGAGGGCAATCATGAGCAGCGTTCCTCCACCGAATATTCCTCCGGGCGGATACGATCCTCGTACGCAGTGGCGGGTCTATCGCGAGCAGCAGCGAGCAGCGTGGCGTGCTCAGCGAGATGCATGGAAGGCGCAGCAGCACGCATACAAGGCGAATTATCAGCACGCATATGGACCTCGAGTTCCATCCGTCGTCGGCCCGTTGATCCTGGTTGCGATTGGTATTGTGTGGTTGCTGATTTATTCAGGGCACATCAGTGCTTCGAGTTTCTGGGCCTGGTACGGCAGATGGTGGCCGTTGATGCTGATTGCAGCGGGACTGGCCATGCTAGCGGAATGGGCGCTGGATATCCGGCGCGAAACTCCGGTGCGACGGGGCACAGGATTCGTCGGGGTTCTGATACTGCTGGCAATTGTGGGATTCGCGGCGTCGGGTTGGACTCGTGGACATTGGGGGAACTGGCGAGGGGACTGGGGCGATCACGACGACTTCTTCAACGTGTTCGGGCTTCCGCAGCATGATTTAGACCAGCCACCTCAGAGCATGCAGATTCCAGAGAATGCAACGGTGCAGATTGAGAATCCGCGTGGGGATGTCAGCATAACGTCGGGGGAATCGGCAAACATCGAGGTTCAGGCACACCAGGTTGCATTCGCTGGTTCTGATGAGGAAGCCAAAAAGATCTTCAACGCCGAGCAGGCGCGAGTGACGGTGAGTGGAAGCGCCGTGCTGGTGAAGTCGGACGGGAACAATAACGGGAGAGTGAACCTGACGGTTACAGTACCGAAGTCGGCGCATGTGAGTGTGCATTCTGGACACGGTGATGTGACAGCCGCAAATCTGAATGGCGGCGTTAACATCAACTCAACTCACGGCGATGTACACCTGAGCGTGATCAAAGGTTCGGTGCAGGTACATTTCTCGAATGACCGCGGGGATTTTTCGGCGCACCAGGTGGATGGGGACATCACGGCTGAAGGCAACTGCAACGACCTAACCCTGTCCGAAGTCAAGGGCAAGGTGTCAATCAATGGCGAACTCTTCGGCGATGTACACATGGAGAATGTTGCCGGGGCAGTGCATGTACACACGTCAGTGACTGAAATGGATGTGGCATCGCTGCCGGGAGATCTGACACTGAACTCCGACAATCTTCGTGTGACGCAATCGAAGGGGCAGGTACGGGTTGTTACGCACTCGAAGGACGTCGATCTGACTCAGATCTTTGGCGACACCTATGTCGAGGATCGTGATGGACGAATTGCAATCGAGCCCGCCGGGAGCTACGCCGTCGAGGCGAAGAACCGCAAGGGCGATGTGGAGCTAAGACTGCCACCGAATGCACACGCATCCCTTACGGGAAACACGCGCAATGGCGACGTGGTGTCGGATTTCCCACTGGCAATCAGTGGGGATGAGAGCAAGACCGTCAGCGGGACGATTGGTGCGGGTGGGCCGAAGGTGACCTTGATGGCCGAGAACGGAGACATCCACATCAAGCGTGGAGATGAAGCACCCCCTGAGCCTCCTGCGGCTGCAGCTTTGCCTGCCGCTCCGAATGCGCCGCACCTGAAAGCGCCGAAGGTTCCGGCGGCGCCCGTAACACAGTAGCGGGTGAAAAGGGATCGAGACACCAAGGGGCAAGAAGACCGAAAAAGAGAAATTGAGCCAACAGGGCGAGACAAACAAAATCCAGGGGTGCGGACGCGGTCCGCACCCCTTTTGCTTTTGTGCCAGAATTGCCTGGCTATTCCGTTCGAAGGGCTCGTATGGGATCGAGGTGTGATGCGCGCCATGCCGGGATCATGCAGGCCAGAGTCGCAACGAGCAGGAGCAACGCAGCGACAGATGCGAAGACTACAGGGTCGAAGGGTTCCGTTTGATAGAGCATGGATCGAATGAGACGCACGGCGAGCGCACTTGCGCCTAGACCCAGCAGCAGTCCGATGAGGGCGGGGCGGAGACCATCGAAGAGGACTGTACCGAGAAGCTGTTCGCGGCGCGCTCCAAGTGCGATGCGGATTCCGATTTCGGATGTGCGCTGAGTGACGAGATAGGTGAGAACTCCGTAGAGGCCCGCGGCGGCGAGAACGAGTGCGATCACGGCGAAGGCGAGGATCAGCAGCGAGTCGAATTGAGAATCGATCGTTGCTTTCGCAATGGATTCGCGAATGGTTCCCACTCCAGATACCGGAAGATCGGGATCGAGACTTCCAATGACCTTCTGGATCGGCATGGCAAAAGCGGAGACATTCGAGGATGAGCGGACGATCAGTGCGACATTGACCCAGTCATTCCCCAAGATTGGCCAGTACATCTGCCCCATGATTGGCTGCGTGATGTTCCAGCGCGTATCGCCGACGATCCCGATGACCTCACCAACTCTGCCATCCACGGTGATTTTGATGTGTCTTCCAATCGGGTCTTCGCCGGGGAAGCACATCTCGGCGGCTTTCTGGCTGATGATGACCACGTTTGCGCGATCCAGACGTTCATCGGATGTAAACACGCGGCCGCGGATGATCGGGAGATGAATGGCAGAGAAGTATCCCGGATCTGCACCGCGGATTTGCAAGTCCAGGCCGGTTCCCTTAGGGAGCGTAGGGTGCTCAACGACGGTTACAAGGTCATCGCCGCCGTAACCCTGACCCGGAGCGGCACTGACTAGGCCAGCGGATTGCACCCCGGGCATAGCACGCACCTGCGACAGGACACTCTCGAAAAAGGCAATGCGCTGGACGGGTGTTTTATAGCGCGCTTCTGGAAGGCCGAAGTGCAGCGTGAGCACATTGTCGATCGGCACACCGACGTCAGTAGAGCGCAGACGCTGATAGCTCTTGAGGAGCAACCCAGATCCGACGAGAAGAACGACTGTCAGCGATACCTCGAGAACGAGGAGCGTGCGGCGAAGTCCGGCGCGAGCCCGACTACTCGCCAAAGTACGTGACGAGTCCTGAAGTCCGTCGAGTACATCTTTGATTTTGGAACTGAAGGCGCTGATCAGGCCGGCGAACAGAGCGGTTGCGAGGACGGCCAAGACGACGAACCCTATCTCCACCGCACCTATATGGATAGCTTCGATGCGGTTCATGTCATGGCGAGTTTTAACGAGCCACTGGATCGCAGCTCCAGCGAGAAGGAGGCCGAAGGCACCACCCGCGACAGAAAGCAGCAAACTCTCGAGGATGCGCTCGCGCATGATCCGCAGCCATCCACCGCCGAGAGCAACGCGGATGGCGAGTTCCTTGCGACGAGATGCAATCCTGGCGACGAGAAGGCTTGCGACATTCATCGAGGCGATGAGAAGGACGCATCCGGTCGCAGCAAGCAACGCATACAGTGGAGTTTTGTAGTCCTGGACAGCATCGTCGAGCATAGATCGGCCGATCACAGAGGTGTGAACAGCGGGGCCGGGATGGCCGGTTTTTATCTCCTTCTGTACTGCTTGCAGACGACTGACAAGTGCCTGAAGCGTGATGCCCGGACGGAGCCGGGCGATTCCGATTGCCTCGTGATCCTCAAAAGTGGTCATTAAAGCCGGCGGGAACTCATGAGCGATCGGAGTCCAGACCTGAACGGTATTGCCGCCGAACGCACCGGAATAAACGAATGACTCGGGCATGATGCCGATCACCGTGTAAGGCTTTGCATCCAACCATATTCTTCTGCCGAGAACGGACGGCTCGCCTGCGTAGCGGCGCTGCCAGAATGCATTGGAGAGAATGACGGTGGCTTCGGAACTGGGTGAATCGTCGGAGGGTCCGAAGGTACGGCCAAGGGCGGGATTGACACCAAGGACGGAGAAGAAGTTCCACGAGCACATGCCAGCCTCGATCTTCTCCGGCAGCTTTCCTCCTTCTGCGGAGACGCTGTAGCCCTGGAAGGGCGAGACCAGCGCCATGTCTGCAACGCCTTGCGATGCGCGTTGCCACTCGTAGAAGCTTCCGGCATCGATCGGCATGTATCCGTGTTCGCTGCTCTGAGCAGGTTCATGCTCGTAAATGGAGACGAGTTTGTCAGGCTCGGGGTAGGGCAAGGGATTGAGCAGAACGCGGTGAACGAGAGTGAAGAGTGCCACGTTGGCGCCGATGCCGAGGGCGATGATGAAAACGGCGATGGAAGTGAATCCAGGCGCATGGACGAGTGCACGTGTGACGTGACGGATGTCGCGGAAGAGTGAGTCGAGCCAGACTCCGGTCCAGGTTGAGAGTGCTTCATCGCGAAGGAGGGCTGGGTTGCCGAACTGGCGGAGGGCGGCTTGGCGCGCGTGTTCCGCAGACATGCCAGCGGAAATGTTTTCGTCGATCTGGCGCTCGAGATGATATTGGAGCTCATCGTCAAGATGCATAGAGGCGCTGCCACGCCGGAAAAGAGAAAGAAAAGCCATTCGGGTTCGCGCGACGAGACGCATGAGATGCTCCTGAGAACAAATTGTTTTATGCTTCGCCAACAACCAGGTTGATTGCCGTTGAGAGGCGATTCCAATTGGCGGTTTCCTTTTCGAGCTGAGAACGGCCAGCGGTGGTCAGCGCGTAGAACTTCGCCTGGCGTCCGGTTTCGCTTTCAGCCCACCTGGCTTTGATCCAACCCTGGTGTTCGAGCCGGTGCAGGGCGGGATACAGAGAGCCTTGCTGTACCTGAAGGACCTCGCGGGAAAGCTGTTGAATCCGCTTGGCGATGGCCCAACCATGGAGAGGTTCAAGGAGGAGTGTTTTAAGAATGAGGAGATCGAGGGTTCCCTGAACGAGATCGCTTGGTTTGCCCATGCCTAGATTATCTACAAAGGCGATTGTAGATAGTCAAGGTATCTGTGATGAGATGCAACTGAAGCTGACTTGATGGAGTCTACGTACTTGCCGGGCGTGTGATCTTTGGGTATATGCTCCAGCACAGGGAAGGGGCAGGAGAGACGGGTATGAGGCAGACACCGATCCGCGTGATTACGGTTGAACGGGAGTATGGTTCTCGAGGCGGAGAGTTTGCCCACGACCTCGCGGACCGGCTGGGTTGGAGGTTGCTTGATTCGGAGCTGGTGTGTGCTGCAGCGCGGAGAGCGGGAGTTACGCCGGAGCTGGCGGCCAAATATGATGAGCGGCTCGATCCCTGGTACTACCGATACGGGAAAGTATTCTGGCATGACACGGCGTACCAGATGACCGGACTCTCTGAGGACCAAGTGTTCGACTCGGAGCGCATGCTTGCGCTAATCCGCGAAGAGATTCTGGAAGCTGCGAAGACGGGCAATTGCGTGCTGGTAGGGCGCGGGGCGGCGTGCGCCCTGGCTTGCCAACCGGGATGCTTCCATGTCTTTGTGTATGCCACTTTGAAATCGAAGCGCGACTGGTTTGCGCAGGCATTTCCGAAGGAAGCGCCGCATGCGGAACAGAAGCTAGCCGAGCACGACAAGCGGCGCGCAGCGGTGATACGGAAGTTTTACCAGCAGGAGTGGTGCGCGCGCGGGCTCTATCATATGCTGCTGAATTCGGCGATGGGAACCGACGCGATGATTGCGGCCGTTGCAGGGGCGGCAGAGCTAGAGATCGCGCAACCGATTGGAGCAGGAAGCTCGATCGGGACTGTTGCGAACTGCTAGATTTCGACGCGGGGCACGCGTTGAGCGATACGAGTGAAAATCTCCCACGGAATGGTCCCAGCTGCTCGGGCGTGATCGAACGAAGAGATTGTCTCTTCGCCTTGTTTGCCGATCAAGATGACTTCATCTCCGGGGGCGACGTCCGGGATTTCTGTCACGTCGAGCACCGTCTGATCCATGCTGATGCGGCCGACGATTGGGGCGCGCTGACCACGGACGAGCAGAGAGAATCGGTTTCCCAGTTTGCGGTCGAGACCATCGGCATATCCGGCGGCGATGAGTGCGATGCGCATGGGCTCAGTGGCGACAAATGTTCCGTTATACCCGATTGCTGCTCCTGGTTCGACCGACTGGACGCTGACGACCTGGGACTTCCATGAGAGGACAGGTCGAAGAGCAAGACGAGCCTGACCGAGTGACATGGGCTCGGCGGATGTGACCTGTGCGTCAAACTCCGGAACAAGGCCATAGAGTGCGAGGCCTGGACGCGTGAGCGCTTTCATTTCAAAACGGGCGGCGAGCTTCGCGATTGCACTTGCCTGTCCGGCGACGAGAGCAGCGGAGTTGCCGACGTTGAGAATGCCGGGATGGATGCCCGCGGACTTGATGGTAATGAGCGCTTCGTTGAGTCGCAGAAACTGATCTTCGGTAACGCGATTATCTGCTTCATCTGCGGCGAACAAGTGAGTCATGACTCCTTCAATGCGAAGGGGGAAATCCCGGCGAAAGCGAACGAGAAGAGGCGCAAGAGCCTCCGGCAGCACGCCTTGACGGCTCATACCGGTGTCGATTTCGAGGTGGACGGAAATCGATCGGACACCCAGTGAGCGTGCGGCTTCTTCGAGGAGGTCGAATTGCCAGGGATCCCAGACAACGGCGGTTAATTTGTTGCGAACTACATCGTGGCCCTGATTTGGGTAGACACCGCTGATAACAAGGATGCGCGCATCGGGGCAAAGGCGGCGCGCTTCAATTCCCTCTTCAACACTGGTGACGCCGAGCCAGTTGAGGCCTGCACATACTGCAGCCGGCCCACAGAGGGCGAGAGAGTGACCATAGGCATTGGCCTTGACGATAGCGAGTAGATCAACCTGCGGGCCAGCCAGTTTCGAAAGGAAACGGCAGTTGTCCTCGAACGCACGGGTGGAGATCTCGACCCAGCAGGGGCGCGTTTGCATGAAGCTGCTCAAGTAATCAGTCTAGGGCAGGCTGACGATACGGGTATCGCATTGAGTGATTTGGAGAGTTTCCTATTCAGCTACCTGCGCGAGCTGTGATTCGGTAGGCGGAGCCGTGAACAGGCTAACGGTGATGAGTGCAGCAACCGCGACAAACAGTGCGGGAAAGATGGCGTCGCGATCGGCGATGATGTGGGGGAAAAGACTTTTCACACCGGGAAGATCCCATGCGAGAGTGACGATGGTTCCACCAGCGATGGCGGAGACTGCCCCCCATGCGGTGACGCGCTTCGAATAAAAGGCGGCGAGTACGACCGGGGTGAGGGAGGCTGAGTAGATGGTGTAGGCCCAGAGCATCTTTTGAAGGATGCTTTCTGCGTAGATGGCTTGATACAGCGCCCAGCAGCCGAGGAGCACCACGGCGAGCCGCGAGATGATGAGGACCCGCTTATTGGAGGCGTTCGGCGCGATGTAGCGAACGAATACGTCGTTCACCAGGTTGGTTGCCGGAGAAAAAAGATAGTTTGATGCGGTGGAGATGACCTTGGCGAAGACGGCGCCGAGGAGGAGGGCGCCAAGGATTGCCGGAAGGCCGTGACGAGCTGTGTATGGAATGATTTCGCGTGGGTGCAGAGCGACCTCGCCGGTGGGATAAAGCGCCCGACCAAATACCGCAATGGCAACGATGAGGGTTTCAAGTACCAGCGTTCCGATGATCCATCCGATCACGGAATTGCGCGCGTCCTTTTCGCTCTTTGCGGAGAAGAACTTTTGATACATCACCTGGTTGCCGAGCATGAGAAGCATGGTGGGGACGAGGAACTCGAGGGCGCGGACCAGGCCCATGGCGGGGGACTGCACAATCCCTTGGGGTGAGAGTCGATAGTTGCCGAACAACTCGAAATATTGCGGGGGCAGCTGGGAGTGCAACGCGGACCAGCCGCCAGCCTGGTGAAGGAGGTAGGGTGCGGAGATAATGCAGATGCATGTGACGAGAGAGCCGATTGCGACATCCATGTACGCCACGGACGACATGCCCGCGAGTGCCGTTGTGACGATGACGAAGAACGCGATGATGTATGTGCCGAGTTCAGAGGTTACGGTATCCGGGAAGATGAGGTGGAGAACGTCACCGCCTCCCTTGAACTGGTAGCTGGTGATGCCGACGTAGGCAAAAAGGATCGCGAGAGTACCGAGGACACGAGCCGTCTGGTTGTAACGTGCCTCGAGAAGATCGGGCAAGGTGAATTGCGCAAATTTGCGAGCCCGCGGAGCAATGAAATAGATGAGCACGAGGCCGAGCCATCCACCGGCTGGCTGCCACAAAGCCGCGAATCCATTCTTGTAGGCATTTTCCGCGCCAGCGAAGAGGGAACCGGCGCCGATCCATGACGTCAGCAGGGTGAGGACGAGAACCAGTGCAGGAAGAGAGCGCCCGGCCACGAGGTAATCGGCCTTGGTCTTGACACGGGTAGCGCGATAGATTGCGACCGCAAGGAGCACCGCGACAATGATGGCCAGGACTGCGACGTAGAGTTGAGACATCCTGAGGCTCCTGAGTGTGTAGAACTGCTTCCGAGCGTGCCGTAGCAGAGCGCCTGCCCTGGTCCTGAATCGTAGGAAGGGTCTAAGCGCCTGAGTGGTGGGAACTTGGAAGGCTTTGAGCGGCCGTATCTCGTATGGGAGCCAGTGTATAGGATGGGGCGCCAAAGCTAAGCGGGGTTTGTGCTCAGAATTTGACCGAGGCAAAGGGCGTTGTTAGACTGTGAATGCGGGGTGGAGCAGCCCGGTAGCTCGTTGGGCTCATAACCCAAAGGTCGCTGGTTCAAATCCAGCCCCCGCAACCAAAAAACTATGTTCTATCAAGGGCTTCCAAATTCCGA
>Ga0207698_10000219_pt1 | contig 35572 bp, 33 predicted proteins | sample KBSCornC22_FD_184298 | JGI IMG/M metagenome (GOLD analysis project Ga0207698, IMG submission 184298) | Corn rhizosphere microbial communities from Kellogg Biological Station, Michigan, USA - KBS Corn C2-2 (SPAdes) (version 2) | ecosystem: Host-associated > Plants > Roots > Rhizosphere > Soil ... | reverse complement strand
TGCCCGAGGTGATCAGCAGCCTGGCCTTGTTGCCCTTGGCGGAGCGGACATTGCTGCTGGGCGGCGGCCGGCATCGCTTCATACCCGTGCTGATCCTCGCGGTGGCGATGATCCTGCTCGCGCTCAGGATCGCGCCGGTGGTGGGGGCTTTCTTCGGCGCGGCCTTGCTGATGATCGTGTCGGGCTCGATCTCGATGCGCGAAGCCTATGATTCGCTCGAACCCGAAGTGCTGATCCTGATCGGGGCGCTCACCCCTCTATCGGAGGCGGTGGAGCATTCGGGGGGGACCCAATTGATCGCGCACGGACTGGCGATGTTGCTGCATGGAATCTCGCCGCTGCTCGCACTGGGCACGATCATGGTCGCGGCCATGGTCTGCCGCCTTTCCTCCACAATGCGCCGACGGTGCTGGTGCTGGGACCGATCGCGGTCGGGGTGGCCAAGGGGCTTGGCTTGGGCGCCGACGCCTTTCTAATGGCGGTGGCGACCGGCGCGGGCTGCGATTTCCTCACCCCGATCGGACATCAGTGCAATACTTTGGTGCGCGGACCCGGGGGCTATCGCTTCGGCGATTATTGGAAGCTGGGCCTGCCCTTGTCGCTGCTGGTGATCCTCGCCGGAACGCCGCTCATCGCCTGGGTCTGGCATCTCTCCGGTTAACGGTGGCCGAGAGCGAGCACGACCATCGATCCGATCAACGTCGCCAGGCCCAGCAGAAAGACCCGATCAGCCCAATGCTCCGCCATCTCGCTGCGCCGATCGTGCCGGATCGCGAGATAGGAGAGCAGGCAACTCGACGCGAGACACAAAGCGGCGACCCATGCCACCTTATCGGCGATATTCTTCTCGGTCATGTGGCTGACGTTGAGCGCGGCGATGATCACCAGCGCGATGCCGAGCAGATTGGACGCGGCATTCAGGATGTGACTGGGCCGTTGCTGCATGAGCCTTCCCATGTCCAAACCCGACTTGCCTGATCATGAACCGCCTTCGGCCGCCAGCATCTTCAGCCGGTAAATCAGATCGAGCGCCTCGCGCGGACTGAGCGCATCGACGTCGATCTCGCCAATCGCGGTGCGGAGCGGATCCGCCTTGGCCTCCTCAGCCTCGGCGGCCGCGGCGAAGAGCGGCAGATCATCGAGCCCCGCCGCCAGCCCGCCGGTCGCCGCGCGCCCCGCTTCCAGCCGCTTGAGCACATCCTTGGCGCGCCCGATTACAGCCGGCGACAGGCCCGCCAACCGCGCTACCGCAAGGCCGTAGCTGCGATCGGCGGGGCCCGCCGCCACTTCGTGCAGCAGCACCAGGTCGCCCTTCCACTCACGCGCGCGGACATGATGGAGGCTGAGCGCATCGAGCCGTTCGGCGAGCCGGGTGAGCTCGTGATAATGGGTCGCGAACAGGCAGCGGCATTTGTTGATGTCGTGCACCGCCTCGACCACCGCCCAGGCGATGGCGAGGCCGTCATAGGTGGAGGTGCCGCGTCCGACTTCGTCGAGGATCACGAAACTGTTCTCGGTCGCCTGCGCGAGGATGGCGGCGGTTTCGACCATCTCGACCATGAAGGTCGATCGACCACGCGCGAGGTTGTCGGACGCGCCGACACGGCTGAACAGCCGATCGCACAGGCCGAGCGTCGCGCTGGATGCAGGAACGAAGCTGCCCGATTGAGCGAGGATCAGGATCGCGGCATTCTGGCGCAGGAAGGTGGATTTGCCGCCCATATTGGGGCCGGTCACCAGCCATAGCCGATCATGCGGCCCCAAATTGCAGTCATTGGCGACGAAGCGGCCGCCGGAGGCGGTCACCGCGCTTTCGACCACGGGATGCCGCCCCTCGGTTACTTCCAGACAGGGCCGGTCGACCAACGCCGGACGGCACCAGCCTCCCTCCGCTGCACGCTCGGCGAGCCCGGCGGCGACGTCGAGACGTGCCAGCGCATCCGCGGTCGCGGCGATTTCACGCGCACGACCGAGTGCGATGCCGGTGAGCTCCTCCAGATGCGCAGCTTCTGCGGCAAGCGCGTGGCTGCCAGCCTGCCCCACCTCGCTCGCATGGTCATGCAATTCCGGCGCGTTGAAGCGGACAACGCCGGCCAGCGTCTGGCGATGCGTGAAGCCGGACTCGGCGCGCATCAGCGGATCGGCGACCTTTGCGGGCACCTCGATATGGTAGCCGAGCACGTTATTGTGGCGGATCTTGAGTTGGGTGATGCCAGTCTTGTCGCGATAGCTGGCTTCAAGCGCAGCGATCGCGCGGCGCCCTTCCCCGCCCCGCGCGCGCAGCGCATCGAGCGCGGCATCATAGCCTTCGGCGATATAGCCGCCCTGGCTGGTGTCGATCGGCGGCGCCGCGACCAATGCGCGCTGGAGCCGGTCGACCAATTCACCGTGGCCAAGGAAGGCCGGTAGAAGCCGGTCGAGCAGCGAGGGCCGCGGCGCGACATCCAGCATAATGTGCAACCGAAAGCCCTGATCGAGTCCGTCTCGGAGCTGCGCCAGGTCGCGCGGCGATCCGCGTCCGGCAGCGAGGCGGCCGAGCGCACGGCCGATATCGGGCAAGGCGCGCAACGCGGCACGCAGGCGGGCGCGCAGATCGGAATCGTCGTGGAGGAAGCCGACCAGATCGAGCCGCGCATCGATTTGCGCCCGATCGGTCAGTGGGGCTGCCAAATCGCTGCCCAGCAAGCGCGCGCCGCCGCCGGTAACGGTACGATCGATCGCGTCGAGCAGACTGCCTTTGCGCGCACCGGCGGTCGAACAGACGATCTCCAGGCTTTCGCGCGTTGCCGCATCGATCATCATATGATCGGCGACCGCACGCCGCACCGGCGGCTGCAGGAAGGGCAAGGCGCCTTGGCCTGCGCGTTCGAGATAGGCGAGCAGGCCGGCCGCGGCGCACAACTCCGCTCGACCGAACTCGCCCCAGCCATCCAATGTCGCGACGTTGAACAATGACTTGAGCCGACGCTCGGCCGCGTTGCTGTCGAACCCGCTTGCGTAGGTCAGCGGATATGCGGTCGGCTGGTCGAACGTCTCGGGTGCGACCACTTCGGCCGGGCTCAGCCGCGCCAGTTCGGCGTCAAGCATGTTGGGCGCGACCGCCGCAATCTCGAACCGGCCAGTCGAGATATCCGCCGCCGCCAGGCCGAGCGCGCCACCGGACTTGGCGACGGCGACCAGCCAATTGGCCGAGCGCGCATCGAGCAGCACCTCCTCGGTCAAGGTGCCCGGCGTGACGATGCGGACGATTCCGCGCGCGACCAAAGCCTTGCTGCCACCGCGCTTCTTCGCTTGCTCGGGAGTCTCGGTCTGCTCGGCGATGGCGACGCGGTGGCCGGCCTTGATTAGGCGCGCGAGATAGGCCTCATGGCTGTGGGCGGGCACGCCGCACATCGGCACGGGTTCGCCGCCATGCTCACCGCGCGCCGTCAACGCGATATCGAGCGTCGCGGATGCCGCCCTGGCGTCGTCGAAGAACAATTCGAAGAAGTCGCCCATGCGATAGAAGAGCAGGCAATCGGGGGCCTGCGCCTTCAGCGCCAGATATTGCGCCATCATCGGTGTGGGTTCGCCGCTCACGAATGCGGCTTAGCGGGTCGCCTGAGGGATGCGGAAGGGGAGATCGGCTTGACCCGACCCCGCGCACGCATCAACTTGTGGATATGTCGGACTCGGAGCCCAAAACCCCGCTGACGGTCCTGTTCGGCCGGGCGCAGATCGCCGCGATCGATGCCTGGATCGCGCGCCATCCCGACCCCAAACCGACGCGCGAGGAAGCCGTGTGCCAGCTCGTGATCGGACGATTGGGTGCGGAAGACGAGCACCCGTCGACTGTTCTGCCCGGCTTCACGACCGGCCGCGACATCGTCTGAACCCTTCCGTCGCTCCCAGCTGCCGAAGAAGAAAGAAGCTGGATTCCTGCGGGAATGACGGGGTCAGGGATTGCGCTTGAGGCTTTCTTCCATCCGCTGAAGCTGCTCGGGCGTTGCAGGCTGCTGATGCCGCGCCTTCCATTCGGCGTACGGCATGCCGTAGACATATTCGCGGCCCTCGGCGCTGCTAAGCGCGCCGTTCGAGGCTTCAGCCAGCCAGTCGCCCAGGCAATTGCGACAGAAGCCGGCAAGTCCCATCAGGTCGACATTCTGGGCGTCGGTGCGATGCTGGAGGTGTGCGACCAGCCGACGGAACGCGGCTGCGGCGGTAGTGTCATCGATCTGCGGCATGGTCTTTTCTCCTAAGCCCCTCTCACTTGCGGGAGGGGTTTGGGGAGGGGAATGGACGGATCGACCCATGCCCTCCCCCAACCTCTCCGGCAAGCGGGAGGGGAGAGATCATCGCACCGGCCAGACCCAGATCAGCACGTTGGCAAGCAGGACCAATGCCGCGATCAGCATCAGCATGCCCTGCTTCTTCTCGCGCCTCTTCGCCAGAATCCATACGCCGCCTCCGCACAAGGCGAAGACGGCGAGCATGGCTATGGAAAGAAGCGCCGGCTCAGTCACCGGCGCCTCCGATCAATGTTTCTTGTCGCGCCAGATGTTGCGATAGGCGCCGTAAGCAAACGCGGTGGCGATCAGCAGGTAGAGCACGACCACCAGCCCCCAACGGTGACGGCTTTCGAGCTTCGGCTCGGCCGCCCACATCAGGAATGCCGAGGCATCCTTCGCCATCTGGTCGACGGTCGCCTTGGTACCGTCGGCATAGGTCACCTGGCCGTCGGCGACGAGCGGCGGCGGCATCGCGATGTTGAGGTTCGCGAAATAGGGATTGTAGTGCAGCCCGTTCGGCGTCTTCGCGTCGGGGAAGCGCTTGAGCAACTCGGCGGGCTGGTTCTGATAACCGGTAACGATCGAGTAGATGTAGTGCGCCCCGCCCTCGCGCGCCTTGGCGAGCAACGACATGTCGGGCGGCAGTGCATTGTTGTTGGCAGCGCGCGCCGCAACCTCGTTCGCATAAGGCGACGGGATATAATCGGTCGGCAGCGCCTTGCGCGTCGCCGGCTCGCCCGTGTCGGGGTTGATCGAGGGGACCTCGGTCTTCCACTGCTTGGCGATCGCCTTCACCTCAGGTTTGGTGAAGCCGATTTCCTCCAGGTCACGGAAGGCCACCATCTTCATCGAGTGGCAGGCCGAGCAGACCTCCTGATAGACTTGGAAGCCGCGTTGGAGCTGCTGCCGGTCATATTTGCCGAATGGGCCGTCGAAGGAGAAATGAACTTCCTTCGGCTCGAGGTGATAGGTTGACGTGGCACTCGGCTCGGGCGCCTCATGCGACGAAAAGAGGATCGCCGCGAGCAGGGCCGAGACGAAGGCCAGGCCGGCGAGGAAGCCGATGGGCTTGACGAGCATTCTAGGTTTCCCCCTTACCGGCTCAGTGGGCCGCACCCGGCGCGGTGCCGTAGGGCGCGGCTTCTTCCGCCTCCCCATGCAGCACCGATTCCGAGATCGAGTTGGGCAGCGGCAGCGTCTTTTCGACGGCGGCGATAATCGGCACGATGATCAGGAAGTGCGCGAAATAATAAGCCGCGGCGAGCTGACCGATCAGCACCCACGCGCCTTCCGGCGGCTTCACGCCGCACAGGCCGAGCAGCAGGCAGTCCGCCACCAGCACGAAGAAGGCAATGCGGTAGGCCGGGCGATAATTGGCCGAGCGCACCGGCGAATTGTCGAGCCACGGCAGGAACAGCAACAGCAGGATCGCCGAGAACATCGCGATCACGCCCCACAATTTCGCCGGGATCCACAGCCAGTTGACGGTGAAGGCGCGCAGGATCGCGTAGAAGGGCCAGAAATACCATTCCGGCACGATGTGCGCGGGCGTCGAGAGCGGGTTGGCCTGGATGTAATTGTCCGGGTGGCCGAGCATGTTCGGGCTGTAGAAGGTCAGCAGCGCGAAGATGATCAGGAACACGCCGACGCCGAAGCCGTCCTTGGCCGTGTAATAAGGATGGAACGGCACCGTGTCCTGCGGGCCCTTCACGTCAACGCCCGTCGGATTGCCCGAGCCCGGAATGTGCAGCGCCCAGATGTGCAGCACGATCACGCCCGCAATCACGAACGGCAGCAGATAGTGGAGCGAGAAGAAGCGATTGAGCGCGGCATTGTCCGGCGCGAAGCCGCCGAGCAGCCAGGTGTGGATCGGGTCGCCGATGATCGGGATCGCCGAGAAGAAGCCGGTGATCACCTGCGCGCCCCAGAAGCTCATCTGCCCCCAAGGAAGCACATAGCCCATGAAGGCGGTCGCCATCATCAGCAGGAAGATGACCACGCCCAAGAGCCACACCATCTCGCGCGGAGCCTTGTAGGATCCGTAATAAAGGCCGCGGAAGATGTGGATATAGACCACGATGAAGAACATGCTGGCGCCGTTCATGTGCATGTAGCGCAGCAGCCAACCGGCATTCACGTCGCGCATAATGCCTTCGACCGAGGCGAAGGCCATGTCGGCATTCGACGCATAATGCATCGCCAGCACGATGCCGGTCACGATCTGGATGGTGAGCGCCAGGCCCGCCAGCACGCCGAAATTCCAGAAGTAATTGAGGTTGCGCGGCACCGGATAGCCCGCACCGACCGCATTGAAGACCAGGCGCGGCAGCGGCAGCTTGGCATCCAGCCACTTCATGACCGGATTCTTCGGCTCGTAATTTTCAGCCCAAGGGAAGCTCATCTAATCTACCTCAGCCGATCTGGACGACGGTGTTGGACTTGAAGCTATATTCCGGCACGGCCAAATTCTTCGGCGCCGGTCCCTTACGGATGCGGCCCGCCGTGTCGTATTGCGAACCGTGGCAGGGGCAGAAATAGCCGCCGAACTCGCCGCGATTCTCGCTCGGCGTCACGCCCAGCGGTACGCAGCCCAGATGGGTGCAGACCGCCATCGTGATCAGCCAATTCTCCTTGCCCGGCTTGGTGCGCTGGGCCAGCGTCTCGGGATCGCGCAGTTCGGACACCGGCACCTTGTTGGCGTCGGCCACTTCCTTGGCGGTCAGACGGCGCACGAACACCGGCTGCTTGCGCCAGGCGACCTTGATGCCCGATCCTTCGGCGATCTTCGACACGTCGACCTCGATCGAGGCGAGCGCGAGCACGTCGGCAGAGGGGTTCATCTGGTTGACCAGCGGCACCACCACCGCGGCGGCACCCACCCCGGCGAAGCTGACCGCGGCGATATTCAGGAAGTCGCGGCGGCGCGGCCCCGCGCCCCCTTCTTCCTCGCCGCCGATCACCGGCGGGCGCTGATTGGGATCGTCGACATATTCGGACGTCGCCATTCGCGAGAAACCCTTTGCTTTGAACCCCGTTTGCGGATGCAGGCGCACGCCGCAAGCTCGCCGGACGTGCGGCGATACGCGGGCGCTGATAGACGCGGTTCCCGGCCTTTGCCAAGCGTCCTTTGATCATCGGGCGTCAAGGGTGGGTCTCGACGCCCTGGATCGACCGTGCCGCCCCTTGCTGACAGAAGACAAAAGCGTTCCGGCTCAGGGGGGTGGCAGCATGGATGGCGGCGAAACGTTGGTAGGCAAATGTCTTGATGGCATCGAGTTTCGTGACTGTTCGCTTGGGGAAGCGGTCTTCAACGACGTCAATCTGGGCCACGCGCGCTTTCACAACGTAAACCTCGCCGGTGCCTGGATGGACGACGTCAACCTCGCCGGTGTCATGATCGACAATGCGAACATCCGAGGGCTCACGATCTTCGGCTATGATGTCGGGGCGATGATCGCGGAGCGGCTGCGGCAGGACGGCTGCCACCCGGACTGACGCGCTCGACAGAGGCGCCTTCGGGCGGCAAGGCGAATTCATGGACCCGCTCGACCCCCAGCAAGCCAGCGCCCGTGCCTGGTTCGAATCCCTCCGCGACCGCATCTGCGCCGAATTCGAGAGAATCGAGAGCGAAGCCGGCAGCGACGCACGCTTCGGCTTCACCCCCTGGACGCGCGAAGGCGGCGGCGGCGGTGTGCGCGGGCTGATCAAGGGCCGGGTGTTCGAGAAGGCCGGGGTCAACGTCTCCACCGTCGGCGGCAGCTTCGCCCCCGAATTCGCCAAGACCATCCATGGCGCAAGCGAGGATCCGCGCTTCCTCGCCACCGGAATCAGCCTGGTCGCGCATATGGCCAACCCGCACGTTCCCGCCGTGCATATGAATTGCCGTTTCCTGGCTACGACCAAGCGCTGGTTCGGCGGCGGCGCAGATCTCAATCCGCCGCTGCCGATCGCAGAGGACACGGAGGACTTCCACGCCGCTTTCCGCGCGGCGTGCGAGGCACACCCCGGGTCGGGGGACTATCCGCGCTACAAACAATGGGCCGACGATTATTTCTATATCCCGCACCGCAAGGTGCATCGCGGAGTCGGCGGCATCTTCTTCGACCATCTGGAAAGCGATTTCGACGCCAATTTCGCCTTCGTGCGTGCGGTCGGCGAGACGTTCCTCGATATCTTCCCGCGACTCGTGCGCCGCCGGATGAATGCGGCCTGGACCGAGGCCGATCGCGCGGCGATGCTGGCTTTCCGCGGCCGTTACGCCGAATTCAATCTCGTCTATGATCGCGGCACACTGTTCGGGCTCAAGACGGGTGGCGACGTCGATGCCATCCTGATGAGCCTGCCCCCCGTCGCGACCTGGAGCTGAGCATCATGCTCACGCCAGTTCAGCCGGGAGAATTGGCTGCGGTCGTCACCTCGCTCGAAATGCGCGAGCGGCCTCGTCCGCGCCCCCTTCCCGCCTCGCCGCTTCGACTGATGCGATGGGCGGCGCCGGACCTGCAAAATTATCGTGCGCTGTTCCGACGGGTCGGATCGCCCTGGCTATGGTTTTCGCGGCTGGTGCTGGACGACGCCGCGCTGGCGGCGATCATCCGCGATCCCCAGGTCGAGGTGCATGCGGTCGTGGATCGCGCAGGCATCGAAGTCGGCATGCTCGAACTCGATTTCCGCACCCAAGGCGAATGCGAATTGGCTTTCTTTGGCTTGGTCCCCGAACTCACCGGCAAGGGACTGGGCGGCTGGCTGATGGGCCATGCGTTGGCGCTGGGCTGGCGCAAGGAAATCGAGCGGATGTGGGTGCACACCTGCACGCTTGACCATCCCGGCGCGCTCGCTTTCTATCGGCGCCACGGCTTCCTGCCCTTCGCCCGCGCGGTCGAAACCTTCGCGGACCCACGCCTGATCGGGATCCTGCCGCGCGATGCGGCGCCTCAGACGCCCCTGATCGATCCGCCGAGTTCACGGTAGAAAGCCACCGCGAGCACATTGAAGCCCGCCCAGAAAAGGGCGTTGGCAAGCGACGCAACGACGATCGCCAGCACCGGTCCCAACGCCGCCGCGCCTGCCGCCTTGCACAGCAGGACCAGGACCGCGCCGAGCACGAAGGTCGACGCCAGCACCACCACCTGTCCGCCGATCGCGTAGATCAGGGTACAGCCGAGCAACGGCCAGAAAGCGCCCGCGCTCAGGTCCCATGCCAGCCGGATCGAGGCGATCGGCCCGGCCCGTGAGGCCACGATCACCGCGGGCAGCGCGATCAACCGGATCCAAAGCGCGAGCATGACGATCACGGCGACCACCGCGAGCAGCAGCATCTGCCCGCCGGCGAGCAGGTGCACCAGCTCCAGCGCCGTCGCAATCAGCGTGACAAGCACCAGCATCGCCAACGAGAGCAGCAGCAACGCGGCGACGAGCACGAACAGCCGCCTGAAGCCGAGCGAGATCGCCTCGCTGACGCTGATCCGCGGCACAAGCGCCAGAGCGGTGACGGCAAGCAGCCCCGCAAGCGTGATGAGCTGGATGACGATCGCGGCCGGACTGAGCCAGGGAGCCTTCTGGAAAATCGCCATGACCAGCTGGGCATCGCCCTTGGCCATCGCGGGGGCGAGCTCCATCGGCGCGAGCAGATTGAAGGCAAGTTGCGGCACCGCGAGCAAGGCGAAGGCCAACGGGATCAGCAACCGCCACTCCCTTGCCACGAACGACTGTGCCGACTGAAACGCGTCTTCGATCGAAACCGACTTCACCAGGCGTCACCCTCCCTATCCAGGCGGCTTATCGTCGGGCGGCGGCCCAAAGGCAATCGACCGCTTGCTTGCGCGCACGCGATCGAGCCGCCACATGGCCGCAATGCCGGCACCGCTCGAACAGATTGAATGGCGCGTCTCACCTGGTCTCACCGATTATGCCGAGGCCCTTGCCGAAATGGAGGCGCGCGCCACCGCGATTCGGGAAGGCCAGGCCCCGGAACTGATCTGGCTGCTCGAACATCCGCCGGTCATCACCGGGGGCACCAGCGCGGCCGAAGACGAGCTGCTCGAACCGGGCCGCTTTCCGGTCCATCGCGCGGGACGCGGCGGCCGCTACACCTATCATGGGCCGGGGCAACGGGTCGGCTATGTGCTGCTCGACCTCGAAGCGCGCGGGCGCGATGTACGCTGCTTCGTCGCCTCGCTGGAAGACTGGCTGATCGGCGCGCTCGGCCGGCTGGGTGTTGCAGCGCGCAAGGCACCGGGGCGGATCGGCATCTGGACCGACGATCTGGCGGGACGCGAGGCCAAGATCGGCGCGATCGGGGTACGGGTCAGGCGCTGGGTGACGTTGCATGGCTTTGCGGTCAACCTCGATCCCGACCTCAGCCACTTCGACGCAATCGTGCCGTGCGGAATCGCGGAATATCCCGTCACGAGCCTTGCGGCGTTGCAGCGCGATCCTTCGACCGAAAGCCTGGATGCGGCGCTTCGCGAGGGATTCCTCCAATTCCTTCAATCACTTGAGAAGCGCAGCATTCGCGCTTGAGGCGTCGGCGCTTTATGGTAAGGTCCGCGCTGATTTGGGTAATGGTCGACAAAGCCCGGTCCAAATCGAAATTCTAGGGAGTCTGACATGCGAGACATCATCAAGAAGACCACGGCTGTTGCGCTGGTCGCAGCCGCCGCCCTGAGCCTCGCGGCCTGCAAGAGCGAGACCAGCAACACCACCGAGAACGTGTCGATGACCGACATGAACGCGGAAGGCAGCATGAACGACATGTCGGCTGCCGACATGAACAGCGCCGGCAATGCGTCGGACAACATGATGGGCGGCAACAGCTCCGGTAACATGGAGTAATTGCCCCTCAGCCACGGGCTAGGGAAAAGGCCGTCCGGACGCCGGGCGGCCTTTTTTCATGTCCCGCTGATATGCCGATCGCTCAGCTGGAGGCCATCTCCAGCGGCGTCCCATCCAGGGCCGCGATCACCTTGGCATCATAGCCATAAGGGTCGGCGAAATTGCTCACCATGCCCGCGTTGTCGACGTCGGCCGTGAAATAGACGATATAGACGGGCCAGGTGCGCGGCAGGCGCATGGTACGGGTGTCGTCGCCCGCCAACGCCTCCTCGAACGCGCTCGTATCGCCTCCGTTTTGGCTTAGCAGGTCAGCCGCGAGCTGGTCGATATCCTTCACGCGGATGCAGCCGTGGCTGAGCGCACGCTGATCCCGATTGAACAAGGATTTGGCGTTAGTGTCGTGCAGGTAAATGGACTGATCATTGTCCAGGTTGAACTTGATCCGGCCGAGCGCATTGTGCGGCCCCGGTAATTGGATGATGCGTCGCCCGCCATCGGGCGTCGCCTTCCAGACATAGCCATCGCGCCCCGGATGCAGCCTCGATTTGCGTGCGATGCTTTCGGGCACATACCAGGCCGGGTTCACCACCAGCGAGCCGGTCGGACTCACCATCTGCGGCGTGGGCGTGGCCTTCGCGCCGACTACGACGTCGTAGGAAGCGAACGACACATTGTCGCGGAACAGCTGCAACCGATAGGCGGGCACATTGATGTAGAGATAGTCGGACGGAAGGTCGCGCGGCATCCAGCGCCAGCGCTCCAGATTGACGCGCAACCGATCGCGCGCGGCACGGTCGGTCGTTTCGGCCAATGCTGTGCGAAGCGCCTGGTAACGCGGATCACGCGGGAGCAACCCGCTGTAGAAATCGCGGATCCGTCCCGACGCGATCGCCTGGTGCAGCCGAACGGCAAGTTGCGATGCCTCATAAGGCGAACGCGCGATCAGCCACTGCATGTCGGCACGATCCGCCACACGCCCGAACAGATAATCATGCGCCAGTTCGAGCGCGGATCGTTCGGCAACGGCGTCGAGTGTCGGCCCCTGCCCTGCAGCGGCAGTCTGCCGAAGCGCGCTCAGGCGATAATCGGCGGGATTGAGCCCCTCAGATGACGCGGATTGGATCACCTCGATCAGTTGGGCAACCGTATCGGCGCTCCAACGGGACGCGGCCGCCGGCTCCTGCGCCCGCGCCTGGAGAAAATGCGCCTCGGGTGAGACGGCAGGCGCGGCCATGCTCGCCAACGCCAGGACCAACGTCGATCGCAGTCCGAATCGCGATGTCGATACGCCCATCGCCCGCACTCCCGAGAACCTGATGGTTCAACGCAGAGATGGGCTCGGGCGATCCGGAATCTTAGACATGTCAATAAAAAAAGAAGGGCAGCCGGAAGAGAGCCCTTCCGACTGCCTTGTTTTTACACCGGCTCAGCGATCAAAGCGAAGCTTCGAGCCATCCTTTAAGCTGACTCTTGGGCGCCGCGCCGACCTTGGTCGCAGCCGGCGCGCCGCCCTTGAACAGGATCATGGTCGGGATGCCGCGCACACCATAACGGCCAGGCGCATCCGGATTTTCGTCGATATTGATCTTGGCGATCGTGACCTTCTCGCCCAATTCGTCCGAAATCTCTTCGAGCGCGGGCCCGATCATCCGGCACGGGCCGCACCATTCCGCCCAGAAATCGACCAGCACCGGGCCTTCGGCCTTGAGCACGTCATTTTCCCACGACGCGTCGGTGATCTTCTTGGTGGCCATGAGGGAATCTCCAATGAAACTCGTTACGCCAAGGATGTAAGGGGGAGCGCCGTTCCGCTCAACCGTCGAGACCAAGCATTTGCTCCTCCCCGCCCAAGCCTGGCTTGTGCGTCTCCAGCAGCGCCGCAGGCAGCGGCAGCAGGATCGGCCCCGACGTGTAGAGCAAGGCAGCCTCGACCGCCCGATCCGGGAAGATCCGTGCCAGCGCGGCAGCATAAGCCGCCATCTGGCGAAGATGGTGATCGGGTATGCGCGACAGGTCCGCCGGCGCGCGGCGCGCGGTCTTGAAGTCGACGAACAGCACGCGATCAGGCCGCACGATCAGCCGATCGACCGTGCCTGCCACCACCGTGCCGTCGTCGAGCACCGCAGCGATCGGGGCCTCCGCGAGTCCGTCGGCGGCAAAGATCGTCTCGTGGGCCGGATCGGCGATGATGGCGCACACGTCATGGACCAGCGCCGCCCGCTCGCCGGCATCGACCACGCCCGCCGAATGTTCGAGCCACCTCTCGCCCGCCGCGACACGCCCCTCCGCCGGCAGCGCCGGAAGTCGCTCGAACAAAGCGTGCAGCAGCCGCCCGCGCTGCGCTGCCGCCTGCAGCGCGGGGCCGGGCGGAGGATCGGCGGTCAGATCCTCGGCCAATGCCGAGGGGGCGAGCGGCCGGGGCGGCCGGCTTTCCGCGGGCGCGGGACGGCGGAGCCAATCCGGCAACGTCGCCAGGCCTCCCGCCGCCGGGTGCAAGGAGCGCGTCTCTCTTGGCGGCTCGTGTCCGCCGCTGAAACGGCTAATGGCGCCCCAACGGAGGTCTGCGACCTCCTCCGCACCGAGCGAAATGAGCGCATCGGCAAGCGCGGCATACCAGCTGGTCGCGGGCGGTTGCCCGCGGGCGCGGGGACCAAGCGCGCCGCCGATCACCAGATGCTCCTCCGCCCGCGTGGCCGCGACATAGAGCAAACGCCAATGCTCCTCGCGTTCGCGTTTTTCCGCCTCCGCGAGAGCGTCTGCGAGCGAGCCCGAAAGCTCCGCCTTGCGCGGGCGGAAGACGGGCAGCGCGTCATGCTCGTCGGATATCTGCCACGCGATCGTGCCCGTGCGCGAAGCATCAGGGTCACCGGTCGCATCCGCCAGGATGACGAGCGGCGCCTGGAGCCCCTTGGCGCCATGCACGGTCATCACCCGCACCGCATCGAGCGGTGCCGACGGATCGCGCGTGACCTCAACCTCGTCGCGATCGAACCAGTCGAGGAAGAGCTGGAGCGTGGGCGTCGCCTCGCGTTCGAAGGCGAGGGCCGCGTTCAGCAATTCCTCGATCGGATCGCGCGCCTCCGCCCCCAGCCGGCGCATCAATTTGCGCCGTCCGTCGAGCGGCCCGGACAGGATATCCTCGAGGAACTGATAGGGGCTGGTGAGGTCGGCGCGCGCGAGCAGGCGGCGCAGGCCGGCGGCGATCGGCCGATCCGCGACCGCCTGCCACAGGCTGCCCGCGCGGCCATGTGCCAGCTCATAAAGCTCCTCCTGCGTCACCCCAAACACGGGCGACACCAGAAGGTTGGCGAGATTGAGATCATCCTCCGGCTGCAGCACGAAGCGAATCGCCGCCATCAGGTCGCGCACGGCCAGCGGCGCATCGAGCCGCAGCCGGTCGACGCCCGCGACCGGCACGCCTTCTTCGTGCAGGCGCGCGACAATCAGCGACGCCAGATCACCACGCTTGCGCACCAGGACCAGCACATCCTCGGGCCTGAGCGCGCGGCCGCGGCCGGCCAGCCATAAGGGCTGATCAAGCCATTCGCGGACCTGCTGCGCAAGCCTGGTCGCGAACTCGCGCGCGGCGTCGTCAATCCAGCCTTCCTCGCCTTCATCCTCCAGCGCGGCATTCAGGTCGAGCGAGATCGGGCGCCAGAGCGTCACCGTCCCGGGCAAGTCGCCGCGCGCGCTTCGATGCGCGGTGAAGGGTTCGAACGCACCCAGCTTTTCCTCACCCAGTTGCTCCAGCAGCCGGTCGACCAGAGCCAGGACAGGGCGGGTCGAGCGAAACGACCGGTCGAGCGCCAGAATGTGCAGGATCCGGCGGCCGTCGCTGATCGCGCGTTCGAATTCGCGGCGCGCGCCTTCGAAATTGATCGGTGCGGTCCCCTGGAAGCCGAAGATCGCCTGCTTGAAATCGCCGACCGCGAAGATGGTGCGTTCGCGCCGCTCGTCGGGCCTTTCGGAGAAGAATTCGTCCGCCAATGCGCGCACGATCAGCCATTGCTGCAAATTGGTGTCCTGGCCTTCGTCGACCAAAATATGGTCGGTGCGGCGATCGAGCTTGTAGCGGATCCACGCGCCCACGCCCGGCCGCTGCAGCAGCCGCGTCGCCAGCCGGATCAGATCGTCGAAATCGACCGCGCCTTCCGCGCGCTTGGCCGCGGCATAAGCCGCGGCATAAGCCTGCCCCGCACGAAGGCCCGCGGCCAGCAGCGCGGCAAGTTCGGCACGTACGCGCACTGATAGGAGCATGCGGACCCGCGCATGCGCCGCGCCGCAATCGGGCTGGTAATGGTCGACCTGGGGCGCCTGCCCTTTTGCGAAGGACAAGGGATCGCCATCCTTCCGCGCCCAGACGCGGTGGAGATCGGCCAAGCTCGCCGCACGCTCGCGCGCGTCGGCCGCAAGCCAGCGCTCGACGAGTCCTGCGCGCTCGGTGCCCCGCGCAGTACCCCATTGCCGGTTGGCCGCCGCGATGCGCTGCAGGCAGTCGATGTCGAACGCATCGTCGCCGACCTCGCGCTCAATATAGGCCTCGATATCGCCCAGCGGCAGGTCGAGCGCGGCGCGCAGGCGCGCTTCGATCCCCTCGCGCGCGCCCAACCCCGCCAGCGCGTCGGGCGCACGCGCGCAGATCGACAGATAATGTTCGGCTTTCTCCTCGCCGAGCCGGCGGCTGAGCCGCTGCACGTCGTCGATCAGGCCAAGATCGCCGCCGCGCTCGGCCGCGATCAGCATCTCGGCCAGGGTCGCGCGTTGCAGCGCGGCTTCGGCGCGTCCCTCGAGCGGCTGGAAGCCCGGCGCCAGCCCCGCCTCTGCGGGAAAGCTGGCGAGCAAAGTCTGGCAGAAGGCATGGATGGTCTGGATGCGCAGCCCGCCGCCGGGCGCATCGAGCACGCGCGCGAACAGGCGGCGTGCCTTGCGGACCGATCCGTCGTCACACGGTTCGTCCAGCGCGCGCAGCTCATTGCGCAGATCCTCGTCCTTCAGGCGCACCCAGGCAGCGAGCCGCGCCTGGATCCGCTCGGCCATCTCGGCCGCGCCGGCTTTGGTGAAGGTCAGGCAGAGAATGGTTTCGGGCGGCGCGTCGTTGAGCAGCAGCCGGAACACGCGCGCGGTCAGCACATGCGTCTTGCCGGTTCCCGCCGACGCCGAGAGCCAGATCTGGCTTTCCGGCTGCGACGCCGCCTTCTGCGCGCCTTCGAGCGGCTTCAGCGGCTGGAGACGGCCGCTCATGCCTTCTCCTCCACCCCGCCGCCACGGCCATACCATTCGTCCAGCCGCATCAACTGGTCATAGTCGCCATAAGGCGCATATTCGGGGTGCAGCTTGGCGGTGAAGGGCGCGTCGCCGAGCAGATAAGCCTCGACCGCCTGCGTCAGCACGCGCGCCGCGCGGGTGGTGAAGTCGGCGGGATCGATGCCGTCGCCCTTGCCTTTCACGTCGACCGGCGTGGTGCGATAGCCGAGATTGCCGTCCTTGGAAGCGAGCGACCAATATTCGAACACGGACGGTGTGCCCGTGAGGTCGTCAAAGCCGCCCCGCTCCGCGATCAGGCCAAGCAGCCCCAATTGCATCGAATAGCCTTCGGCCACCGCCTTCTTGGAGGGTGGCTTGCCCGTCTTCCAGTCGACGATCGCAAGCGTGGCATCGGCGAGGCGGTCGATCCGATCGACCGTGCCCTCCAGATCGATCCCGGCGACGCGGATCCTGCCCTTGCGCTCGGCGACGATCGGACGTCGTCCTTTATCGAGATCGGCCGCGACTTCGGCCGCCACCCAGTCGATCGCCTCGAGCAGACGCGGTGTCCACAAAGCGCGCAGCACGGGGTGCGGCGCGGTCTCGCGCAGCAGCGTCTCGGCGCGCGGGCGGAGCTTGGCGGGATCGCAATCATCCTCCTTGATCCAGGCTTCGAACACCGCATGGACCGCGCTGCCGCGCCAAGCGGCGCTGGGGTCGGCATCGACACCGTCCCAGGCACGCAGCCGCAGCATCGCGTCGGCGTAGAAAGCGAAGGGATCGGCCTTCAACCGGTCGAGCTTGGTGACCGCGATTCGCTTCGGCCGATGCTCGACCGGAGGGCGCGGCGCGGGCCGATCCGCGGGCGCGAATTCGCCGGGCCGGTCGAGCGCTTCGGCCCACGCCTGGAGCGCGCGATGCGGCGCCAACCCGCCCGTCATCGCCACCAGTCGCAGCCAGAAACGTGAGGCGACCGCAGGGGCCCGGGCATCGCGCCGCGCACGGGTCAGCAAGACTTCGGGCGCGGCGAGGCCCGCCGCGAATTGCTGCGCTTCCAGGCCGATCCGCCGTTCAAGTCCGGGCAGGCCGAGCCGCGCGCGGATCGCGGGCGCCAGCCACGGGTCGGGCGCCGGCAGCGACGGCCAGACGCCTTCATTGAGCCCGCCCAGGATGACGAGGTCGGCCTGCTGCAGTCGCGCCTCGATCAATCCCCAGATGAAGACGCGCGGATGCCCGCCGTGGGGCGGCCGCACCGCGACCGCATCCGCCATCGCCTGGAGAAAGGCAGGGAAAGCGCGCGCGCCGACCGATCCGGGGCCGTCGACAATGCCCGCCTGCAGGTCGGCGATCAGGTCTGCCGCAGCGCGGCCGGCGGGACGGCTCCACGCCTCGTCGCCTGCCAGCGCGGTTGCCGCGTCGACGACCGCGCTCAGCAAATCGGACGAGGTGGGATCGCGCGCGGTGAAGGCGCGTTCGAGCGGTTCGAGCAAGGGCAACGCCTCGCGCCGCCACCAGTCGAGCGCCGCCATACGCTGACGGTGTGTCCGGTCGTCGCCTTCAAGCAGGAAATGGGTGACCTGCGACAGGCCGGGGCCCGGGCGCGGTCCGCGCATGGCGCGGTCGAGCAACCGCACGCCTTCCAGCCAACTTACCCTGCCCTCGCCGGCGCGCACGAGCGGATGCTTGAGCAAGGCCAGCAAGGGAACCGGTGCGAAATGCTCGGCCGCCGCATCCGCGATCGCGCCGAGCAAGGTGCCGGGCGGCGTGCGCGAGAGCGGACGTCCCGCGGAATCGTCCGCCTCTATTCCCCAGCGCCGCAGATGGGCGACGACACGCGCGGCGAGACCCCGGTCGGGCGTCACCAGCGCCGCGGTCCGTCCGAGCGTCTCCACGCTTTCCCGCAGTGCGATCGCGATGGCTTGCGCCTCGGCGGCGGGATTGGGAAGCTCGATCGCGCGCACCCCCGACAGACGGCGCGCCCGCGCAGGCAGGCTCTGCCATTTGTCAGTGAATGCTGCCGGCGCCATCGCGTTACCGATCGCGCGCGCTCGATCGGGGGAGGCACCGTCGCGTCCGGCACGCCAGGGCCGCACCTCGTTCCGATGCACCCCCATATGATCGATCAGTTGGCGCAAGGTCGTCTGGGGATGGGTTTCGATCGGACGCTGGCCGTCGCCTCCCCCCAGCGCGTCCCATTCCTCATCGGGCATGAAGCGGTCGAGCCCGGCCAGCACCACCATGCCCTGCGGCAGGCGCGCGATCCGGCGCAACAGCCTGCCAACCGCGGGTGCGGCGATGTTGATGCCGGCCGCGACGATCAATCCCTCGGGCGGAGCATCGGTCCAGCGCCGTTCGGCCGCGACCAACAGCCGGTTGCGCCGGTCTGCCAGATCGATCCGACCACGCCGGGCGAGTTCCTCCGGCCAGCGGCGCAGCACGATCTGGAGCAATTCGAGCGAGGCCTGCCAATGTTCGGACAGTTCGGCGGGCACGGCTTCGGCAAGGCGCGAAGGCGGCACCTCCTCGACGATCATCTGGTCGAGCGTACCGCCAAGATCGGCCGCGAGCCGCACCGCCTCGACCGGTTGGACGGGTTCGCGCCCGCGCGCCTCCCCGATCAGCCGCGCCAGGATCAGCTGACGGGCGAGCGGGTCGATCGCGGGCGGGATGCCCGCGTCGCCCGCTGGACCGAACGCTGGATCAAACAGGGGTCCGATCCGGTCATCGAGGTCGGGATCGCCGATCGACACCAGACGCGGCAGCAACAGCCCGCCCTCCGCGCGCCGCACGAAGGCATCGGTGATCGCGCGTTGGGCGCGGTTGTTGGGCAACAGGATGATTGCGCGAGCAAGCGCCAGCCGATCGCCCTTGGTCCGCGCGAGCAGGCCGGCAGCGAGCGCGTCGGCGAAACCGCGATTGATCGGAATGTCATAGACGGAGGGATGCGGCGCGTCGGGCACGATGCCGGGTCTAGAGCCTGATCGTGATTGGAGGAAGCGCTGCGCGTTTCAGCCTGAGCCGATCAAGGTCTCGAAGGAAAGAGCCGCGCATGGAAATGGCTGCTTCAGCCTGCTGCCCACGTCACCCCGGACTTGTTCCGGGGGGGGCCACTGGGTCGGCAGGGAATCCCCGCGGAATGGGCGGATGCCGGGACGAGCCCGGCATGACGGGTGTCAGGCGATGTCGAGGATCGCCTCGGTCCGGGCAAGCGCGGACGGTGTGCCGACATCGAACCACAGGCCTTCATGCACCAGCCCGAAGACCCGGCCTTCGCCGATTGCCCGGTTCCACAACAGGTTCATCGAAAAGGCGCCATCCGGCGCGTTCTCGAACAGGCGGCGCGAGACAATCTGAATGCCGGTATAGACAAAGGGCCCGGGCTTGCCCGGCGCGCGGCGCGTCAGCCGGCCGACCGGGTCCATGCGGAAGTCGCCGACCCCATTATGGCAATGCGCCTGCGAGAAAGGCACCACCAGCAACAGTGCGTCCATGCCGGCTTCGTCCCAGCGTTCCTCGAGTAGGCGGATCGCGTCCACGGGACCGTCGACCCACAGATTGTCACTGTTCACGATCAGGAAGGTCTCATCCTCGATCAGCGGCAGCGCCTTGGTCACGCCTCCGCCGGTTTCGAGCAATTGCTTGCTCTCGTCCGAGATCAGGATTTCCAGATCGCCCGCGACGTCGCGCAGATGCGCCTCGACCGCGGCTGCCAGATAATGGACGTTGACTACCACGCGCTGAATGCCCGCGGCGCGGAGCCGATCGAGCACATGATCGAGCAAAGGCTTGCCCGCAACCTCGACCAGCGGCTTGGGCCGGGTCGCGGTCAGGGGGCGCATCCGTTTGCCGAGCCCGGCGGCAAGGATCATCGCGGTCCGGATCGGGGTCGCCGCGCCCGCCTTGGGCCGGAGCGGGCGATAGCGGCTCACGCGCGATGCTCGCGCCAATAGGCCGCGCGCTTGTCCGCCGGCACGTGCGCGTCGAACCAGGCTTTCACGGGACCAAGCGCGGGATGGGCGAGATCGCGTTCGAGATAGGTCCACATGCGCGGCTGGAAGGCGAGGTAGCGAGGCTTGCCGTCGCGTTTCCACAATCGCGTAAAAATACCCAGGATCTTTGTATTTCTCTGCGCGCCGAGCAAAGCATAAGCGGCCTCGTCAACCGGCCCGTAATGCGCGAGCATCCGCGCCTCCAGCTCGGGCGAGACGTCGCGGCGCGCATCCTGCAGCAACGACACCAGATCATAGGCCGGATGTCCCGCCAGCGCATCCTGGAAGTCGAGCAGGCCAAGGCCGCCGTCACGCAGCAGCATGATATTCTCGGCATGATAATCGCGCAGCACCGTGGTCGACCGATCCTGCGCGATCGGCGCGAGTGCCTCGTCCCACGCCTCCGTCCAGCCGCCCGGCACGTCGATCCCGACCGCCGGCATATACCATTGGGGGAAGAGCGCGGCCTCGCGCTGATAGACCGCCATGTCGTAGGGCGGCAAATCGCCCGCCGGATGACGATGCAGGTCGCGGATCAGGTCGACCGCCTGGGCGTAGATCGCATCCTCACGCGACGGATCGGCATCCAATGCCTCGCGCATGCGATCGTCGCCGAAATCCTCGAGCAGGACGAGCCCCGCCTCGACGTCGCGCGCCAGGATGCGCGGCGCGGCGAAGCCGAGCGCCTGCAGATGATCCGCGACGGCGAGAAAGGGCCGCACATCCTCATGCGGCGGCGGCGCATCCATCAGCACGGCGCTGCCGGCGGGGCCGACCACGCGGAAATAGCGGCGGAAAGAGGCATCGCCGGCGAGCGGCAAGATCTCCGCTCCGCCCCATCCGGCGCGGTCGAGGAAGGCCGGCGCACTTGCCGGTGGCGTCATGATCGGGGCGGCGGCCATCGGCCTTCCCATGCCGCGGGCGCGGCCCAAGTCAAGCACCGGCCGCTTGGATGTGCGGGCTCCAGGGCCAGCCGCAGCGCGTCGCCCCACAGCCGCCCGCCCATCCGTTCGGGCCATTCGATCAGCAAAGCCGCATCGCCACGCGCATCGTCGAGCCCGAGCTCGTCCAGTTCGTCCGCCTCTTCGATCCGGTACAGATCGACATGCCAGAGCGGCAGCCGCACATCGGGCGGAGCGTAGCTGATCACAAGGCTGAAGCTGGGACTGGGCGCCTCGCCTGCCAGACCGAGCGCCGCCAGGATCCCGCGTGCCAACGTGGTCTTGCCCGCCCCGAGCTCCCCGGACAGCGCGATGACATCGCCCGCGCGCAGCATGCCGGCCAGCAGCCGCCCCAACGCCTCGGTCGCCTCCGCGTCCGCCAGCGGCATCTGGCCGGTTCGCATCAAGCGGCGTCTTCCCGCCCGTTCAGCAGCGGCAGTCGGATGATCACGCTGGTGCCGCGGCCGACGTCCGAAACCAGGTCGAGGCTACCGCCATGCGCCTCGACGAACTGGCGCGCGAGCGGCAGGCCGAACCCGGCGCCTTCGCCATTGTCCTTTTCGGCCACCTCCCCGGCCTGACCGATCGCACTGCGGCGGAAACGATCGAAGATGCGCTCGCGCTGCTTGGGTGGGATACCGGGGCCGTTATCCGACACGACGATCTCAGCCATATTGTCGACCACGCGGCTGCGCACCAGGACGCGCCCGCCGGCGGGAGTGTAAGTGATCGCGTTACGCAGCAGGTGATCAAGCGCCTGGTTCAGGCGCTTGCGATCGGCCGATATGGTACCGCTGTCGGCGGCGAGGTTGGCGGCGAGGGTCAGGCCGGCGCTACGCGCCTGCGCGCGGACCAGTTCAACCGCCTGGCGTACGAAATCGGCGACCTCGAACGGTTCCATCTGAATCGGCAACGTACCCGCCGCGCTTTGCGTCAGGTCGAGCACGTCGCCCATCAGGCTGGAGAGGCGGCCCACCGCGGCAAGAATGGCACCGACATAATCGCGCGCCGTATCGCTGAGCTCGCCGGCATAGCCGCCTGCCAACATCTCGGCGAAGCCGGCGATCGAGGTCAGCGGCACGCGCAATTCATAGCTCATGCTGGAGACGAACGCGTTCTTGAGACGATTGGCCTCCTCCAACGCCTCGTTGCGATCGCGCAGCGCCTCCTCGATGCCGCGGCTGGCGGTGATGTCGAGCAGGGTGAATAGCGCATTGCCGTCGGGCAAGGGCACGGCCGCGAATTCGAAATGGCGTCCATCGACCGTCGAGATGCGGCCTGAGCGATGCTGGCGATCGACCGTAGCGACGCGCACCAGCTCGCGGATCAGACCGGCGCGCGACGGGTCGAGCAACTTGGGCGCGATCGACTGGACCAGGGCATCCACGCGCGGATGCTGCGCCAATTCCTCTTCAGGCAGATCCCACACGTCGCGGAAGCGGCTGTTCCACAGATGCAGGCGCCCGTCCGCGGCGAACACGCCGACCGCCTCGAACAGATTGTCGAAGGTGGCGGTGCGCACGCGAACGAGCGTGTCGCGCGCACTGGCGAGCTGGAGATGCTCGGTCCGATCCTCGAAGATCAGCAGCAGGCCGCGATCGGGCAAGGGTTGGGCGACCACGCGCAGATGCATGCCACCCGGCAGCAGCCAATTTTCCTCGACCGGTTCGGTGGTCGCGAACCAGGCGCGGCGTTCGGCCTTCCAGCCGGGGAAATCGCGGCTTTCCGGCGCGCGCTGCGCATCGCGCATCCGTTCGAGCACGCGATCGAATTCCGGCCGGTCGGCCAGCCATTCGGGCTCGAGCGCGAACAGCCGCACGAAATGGCGATTGTAGAAGACGAGCGCATGATCCGCGCCGAACTGCGCGACGCCCGCCGACAGACGGTCGAGCATGTCGCGCTGGGCACGCATGAACAGGCTGAGATCGGCGCGCGCTTCTTCCAGTTCCTGGACGTCGACCGCATAGCCCGCCACGCCGGCCTCGCCGATCGGCACGTCGGTCACGCGCATCACGCGGCGCTGGCCCTGGATGATGGCGGGCGCGGTGCGCGTGAAGATGGCGCCCCGCTCGCGCGCCGCCTCGGCGCCGGCGCGGCCACCCGACAGGCCCTGCGCCTCGATCAATTCCATGCCGCGCGACACGACCTGCTCGGCATTCTCCGCTTCGATTGCGCGCACATAAGCGCCGTTGACCAGAGCCAGGTCGAGATCGGGTCCGCGATGCCACATCGGGAAGGGCGCCGCCTCGATCAGGGCCGAGAGGCCGTCGAGCGCGCGGGCCATGCGCGTGCCCTGCTCGCGCAGCTTGACCACTTCGCGCTGGCGTTCGCTCACATCGAGCAGCCAGAGCAGGATCGCGCGATGATCGGGGCCGACGCTGTAGGGCTGACCGCGCACGCTGAACATGCGCGAACCATCGGGTAGGCTGATCGTGCGATGGATCGGAGCCGAGGTCGCGCGGCAATCGGCAATGTCCGCTGCCAGCGCGGCCAGCGCCTCGCCGCCGATCCCGCGCTCACCGCCATCCAGTTCGGCCAGCCGGGTCGGCACCTTGTCGAGTGCAAGCCATGCGGCGATGCGCGGATCGGCATCGACCGAATCGTCGGTATAGACGAGCAACGGCACGGCCGGTGCGCCCGCGAGCAGGTCCGCCACGGCGCGCGCTTCCTTGAGCGCCTGGGCCGCCTGCGCGGCCCTGCGGGCACCGATCAAGGTCGCGGCCACGGCCAGCGCCAGCCACACGCCCGCGACCGCAGCCAGGAGCATCATGTCGATCGTCACCGGGTTGGTCCGCGGCGAGCGCTCTTCAGCATCATTTCGGAACGAAAAATAGCAAGCATCCCCTACCGTTCGGCCTGAGCTTGTCTAAGCCTGCCCTGAGCGACTGCCCTGGCAGGCAGTCGAAGGGGCCCGTCCTTCTCCTTCCCACGGGGGAGAAAGGCAAGACAGCGCTTCGACAAGCTCAGCGCAAACGGTTGGGAAAAACCTGGATCAGTAGCGGTAATGATCCGGCTTGAACGGGCCTTCCGGCGTCACGCCGATATAGGCCGCCTGCTTCTCCGTCAGCTTGGTCAGCTTCACCCCCAGCTTGTCGAGGTGAAGGCGCGCGACCTTTTCGTCGAGATGCTTGGGCAGGACATAGACCTGCTTCTGATACTGATCGCCCTTGGTGTAGAGCTCGATCTGCGCCAGCACCTGGTTGGTGAAGCTCGACGACATGACGAAGCTCGGATGGCCGGTGGCGCAGCCGAGGTTCACCAGCCGGCCCTTGGCCAGCACGATGATCTCCTTGCCGTCGGGAAATTCGACCAGGTCGACCTGCGGCTTGATCTCGGTCCACTTATAGTTGGACAGAGCCGAAATCTGGATCTCGCTGTCGAAATGGCCGATGTTGCAGACGATCGCCATCGGCTTCATTGCCTTCATGTGATCGGCGGTGATCACGTCGGCATTGCCGGTCGCGGTGACGAAGATGTCGGCGCGGGTCACCGCTTCCTCCATCGTCACCACCTCGAAACCTTCCATCGCCGCCTGCAACGCGCAGATCGGATCGACTTCGGTCACGAGCACGCGCGCGCCGCCGTTGCGCAGCGACTGGGCCGAACCCTTGCCGACGTCGCCGAAGCCGCACACCGTGGCGACCTTGCCGGCGAGCATCACGTCGGTGGCGCGGCGGATCGCGTCGACCAGGCTTTCCTTGCAGCCGTAGAGATTGTCGAACTTCGACTTGGTCACGCTGTCATTGACGTTGATCGCCGGGAAAGGAAGCTCGCCCTTCTTCGCGATCTCGTAGAGGCGGTGGACCCCGGTGGTGGTCTCTTCCGACACGCCCTTGATCGCCTTGACCGTCGCGGTGAGATAGCCGGGCTTGGCGGCGACGAACGCCTTCAGCGCGCGCTGGAACTCGACTTCCTCGTCATTCTCGGGCTCGGGCAATGTCGCGCCGGCCTCGATCTTCGCACCCCACAAAGCAAACATGGTGGCGTCGCCGCCATCGTCGAGGATCATGTTGCAGGGCTCGTCGCCCCAATCGAAGATCTTGCCGACATAATCCCAATATTCGGCCAGCGTCTCGCCCTTGACCGCGAACACCGGAATGCCGGCGGCCGCGATCGCGGCGGCCGCATGATCCTGCGTCGAGAAGATGTTGCACGACGCCCAGCGCACCTCGGCGCCCAGCGCCACAAGGGTCTCAATCAGCACCGCGGTCTGGATCGTCATGTGGAGCGAACCAGTGATGCGCGCGCCCTTCAAGGGCTTCGACGCGCCATATTCCTCGCGCAGCGCCATCAGGCCGGGCATCTCGGTCTCGGCGATCACGATCTCCTTGCGGCCCCAGCCGGCAAGCGCGATGTCATGGACGAGATAGTCGTTGAAGCTTTCGACGGCGGCGGTGGCCACGGGGACTCTCCTAGGCAAAAAGAAGGCGGCCACATCCCTGCGACCGCCCCTGCGCCCTAGCCATTCAACCCGGGCGAAGCAATATAAAGATATCTTTATATCGCGGTCCGGCCTCGTGGCGAAAACCAGAGGCACGAGTCCCTGGCGCGGCTTTTCTCCACGTCATTCGCGAAGCGCGTAGCGCTGTGACGATCCAGGTCTGCGGGTCTGGATCACCACAGCCCCTGCCTCAAGCGTCAGAATCAGGCCACTAGCGCCTGACCGCCTCCGACGCGCCGGCTGCCGACGCATAATCCATCCGGGCGGCGCCCTCACACAGGCCTTCGGGCAGCTTGGCGACCAGGCCTTCGCGCTCGACGAGCAGGTTCAGCCCCTCGATCGACCCGTTGAGCAAAGCGCCCTCGCGCGCCAGGCTGTCCGCCGCGCCACAGACATCCGCACCGCTCGCTGCCGCGCCATAGCCATTGGCCATCGAGGTGGTGAAGCTGTCATAGCCGCGCTGACCGCCGACGGGACCCAAGGCATGGATGAAATGCGCCTTGATGCGGTCGTTCATCGCGCCGATCGCAGCGCGGTTGGCCTGCACGAAGCGGTTATAATCATCCATCATCGGATGGCCCGCTGCCTGGCAGCGCAGAGCCGCGACCATCAGCATCGACTGAAGCTCGCGCACGCCCGCGGCCGACGCCTCGTCCGATTTCCAGCAGGCGGCGTGGACCGGTGCCAACGCCACGCTGGCGGCGGTGGCCGCAACAAGCAAATTCCTGATCATGACATCCCCCGCAACACCGACGCGACGCACGCCCCCGCGGGCGCATCGGCTTACAATGCGGAATGACTCATAAATTTTTGGCTAAAGCTCCAAGAATATTGGGCAAACTTTCGCGTAATCATAACGGATCGACAATGATGATCCGCACCGTCGACCAAGATCAGGCGAACAAATCGACTACCTCGGCATCCGGCGCAACCTTGCGCAACAGCAAGGTGCGATGGCAACCCGACGGATCCCGTTCGAAACAGAGTAGGGCCGATGGTTTCTCGGCGGCCAACTCGAGCATCTGCTGCGCCTGGACGATCGCCTCCGGCTGTTCGAGCTGGCCCGAATAGACGCGCTCCAGGGTCGCATGATCATGCTTACGCGCCGCCTCGCGCCCTTCGGGCGGGGTACCGAGCGCCTTCAGCAGGACATAATCGATCCCTTGCTCGGCAAGACCTGCCGCGAGGATGTTCTTGGAGAAGCCGGGCCGGCGCGACAGCGGCACCGCCCGCACGTCGATCACACGCTTGACGCCCGCCGCCTCAAGCGCCGCGATCACCTCCGCCTGGGTCGCTTTCTCATAGCCGATCGTGAAGATCTTCATGCCGCTCCCCTGCAGACCGCCTCGATATTGTTGCCGTCGGGGTCGAACACGAAGGCGGCATAATAATCGGGCGCATAACGCGGCCGCAGCCCCGGCGCGCCATTATCGCGCCCGCCGGCCTGGATTGCGACGGCATGAAAAGCGTCAACCTCGCCGCGGTTCTGCACCGCGAAGGCGATATGCGTACCCTCGCCCACCGCTTCATTGTCACCCACCCAGAAGAAGGCTTTGCCGTCGCGCCCGAAACCATGGACGGTTCCACCCGCCTCGGTCTGGTCGGGCGTGACGGTGCGCAGCAAAGTGATGCCGAGCGGGGCGAGCGCGGCCTGGTAGAACAGCCGCGACCGCTCCGCGTCACCGACTGCGAAGCCGACATGGTCGATCATAATATCTCCATCGCTCTACCGACCGGAAAATGTTCGGCGAAGGTCAGGACGATCGTGAGCCCTTATTTCTCCGCGATCTTCTTCGCCGCCTCGATCAGTTCGACAGGCATCATCGCGATGATGGTCGAATTATGCTCGACCCCGATCTCGGTCAGTGCCTGCAGCCTGCGCAGTTCGAGCGCACCGTGGGTGCCGCCGATCGTGTTGGCGGCCTCGGACAATTTCTGCGCGGCCTCCAGCTCGCCTTCCGCCTTGATGATGCGGGCGCGCTTTTCCCGTACCGCTTCCGCTTCGCGGCCGATCGCGCGCTGCATCTGCTCGGGGATGTCGAGATCCTTCATCTCGATCGAATCCACCACCACACCCCAATGATCGCAGGCCCGCGCCAGCATGTCCTGAAGCCGCTGGTTGATCAGCAATCTTTCCTTGAGCATCTGATCGAGATCGCTTTGGCCGATCGCGTCGCGCATCGCAGTCTCGGCCGCCTGGATCACCGCGCCCTGCCAGTTCTGGACCGTGGTGACGACCTGCGTCGCATCCTTGGCGCGGAACCACAGGACCGCATTGACCTTCACCGGCACGCCGTCGCGCGTCACCGTCTCCTGCGTTTCGAGCACGCTGGTGATGGTCCGCAGGTCGACGCGGACGACGCGGTCGATCCAGGGGATCAGCCAATACCAGCCCGGGCCCTTTGCCTCGCCCAACCGCCCGAGCCGGAACAGCACGGCGCGCTCATATTCCTGGTTCACGCCAAACGACTTGAAGATCGTCGGCAGCGCCAGGAACAGCAGGACGAAAAGGGCGATCAATCCTCCGGTGATCATCATCGATCTTGCCTCCCCCGGTTCAAAAGTCCGGTGACCTGTCCTACGCGCGTTCGGGATGACGTACCAGATTCACATAATCGGCGGCGGGCTCGCCGGCTCGGAAGCGGCCTGGCAGCTGGCGGAAGCGGGGTTCAAGGTCCGCCTGTCGGAGATGCGCGGGGGCGTAGTGGCGACCAGTGATCTGCCGGGGGCAGATCACAGCCACGGAGCCGGCTCGCAACGCGAGCCGTTTGGCACGCCCGCGCACCAGACCGACTCGCTGGCCGAACTGGTCTGCTCGAACAGTTTCCGTTCGGACGACGCCGAACATAATGCGGTCGGGCTGCTCCATGCCGAGATGCGCATATTGGGATCGCTGATCCTGCGCGAGGCGGACAAGCACCGCGTGCCGGCCGGATCAGCGCTGGCGGTCGACCGTGACGGCTTTGCCGAGAGCGTGACTGCGGCGATCACGTCGCATCCCAATATCGAGCTGATCCGCGAGCGGGTGGATGGGCTTCCAGAGGGCCCCGCGATCATCGCCACCGGCCCGCTCACCGCCGCACCGCTTGCGGAAGCCGTGCGAACCGAAACCGGCGAGGATGCGCTCGCCTTCTTCGATGCGATCGCTCCAATCGTGCATCGCGAGTCGATCGATATGTCGATCGCTTGGTTCCAGTCCCGCTGGGACAAGGGTGACGGCCACGATTATATCAATTGCCCGATGAACAAGGACGAATATCTCGCCTTCCACGCGGCTCTGCTCGCCGGCGAGAAAGGCGAATTCCGCGAGTGGGAGAAGGATACGCCCTATTTCGAAGGCTGCATGCCGATCGAGGTGATGGCGGAACGCGGCGTCGACACGTTGCGCTATGGCCCGATGAAGCCGGTCGGGCTCGACGATCCGCGTACCGGCCGCTGGCCCTATGCGGTGGTGCAGCTGCGGCAGGACAATGCACTCGGCACGCTCTGGAACATGGTCGGCTTCCAGACCAAGCTCAAATATGCCGAGCAGGTGCGCATCTTCCGCACCATCCCCGGCTTGCAGAATGCCGAATTCGCGCGGCTGGGCGGGCTCCACCGAAACACCTTCATCCAGAGCCCGAAACTGCTCGACGCGTCGCTGCGGTTGAAGTCACGACCGAACATCCGCTTCGCCGGTCAGATCACGGGCTGCGAGGGCTATGTCGAGAGCGCGGCGGTCGGGCTGCTCGCGGGGCGTTTCGCCGCGGCCGAACTTGCGGGCACGGCGATCGTACCGCCACCGCCCGAGACCGCGCTCGGCGCCTTGCTGGGCCACATCACCGGCGGCGCCGAGGCCGACACCTATCAGCCGATGAACGTCAATTTCGGCCTGTTTCCGCCACTCGGGGGCAAATCGAAGAAGGCGGAACGCAAGGCGAAGATGGCTGCGCGCGCGCGTGAGGCTTTGCGCTTATGGCAGGACGCCTGATAGGGGTAGCCATGCGCACTGTTCTTCACGTCGGCTGCGGGTCGGCGACGATCGCCAACATGCCCCAAGGCTTTCAGGACGGCGGCTGGCGCGAGCTTCGATTCGATATCGACCCGGCTTATGGCGTCGATTTTCAGGGCACGATGCTCGACATGAGCGCGGTGGCGAGCGACAGCGTCGATGCCCTCTATTCCTCGCACAATATCGAGCATGTCTTCGCGCACGAGGTGGACGTCGTGCTGCGCGAATTCCGTCGCGTCATCAAGCCCGACGGTTTCGTGGTGGTCACCTGCCCCGATCTTGAGTCGGTGGCGAAGCATATCGCGGCGGGGCGGCTGGAGGACCCGCTCTACGTTTCGCCGACCGGCCCGATTTCACCGCTCGATATCTTCTATGGCCACGGCGCGGCGATCGCGCGGGGCCAGGTCTATATGGCGCACAAGACCGGCTTCACCGCCAAGACGCTGGCCGCGCATGGGCAGGCTGCAGATTTCACCACCCTCGGAATTCGCCGGAGAGAGAAAAAATTCGATCTGTGGATGATCGGGACGAAGGTGGCCGTGTCCAACGCGAGAATTGGCGAACTGCTCAGTCTCTACGCGCGCGCTTGAACGACCTTCCGCGCAACCAGCTTTACTTGCCTGGCGGAACAGCCGAGCCCTCCGTCAGGTCAGAAAAACATCGCCTGCCCGGATCGTCTCGATCCGCCCGTCCGCGCGGCGGAGCAGGAGCGCACCGGTTGGATCAAGGCCTTCGAACAGCCCTTCCGTACCCCCGCTGACAAGCGCGGTCCCCACGGCATGGGCGCGCCCCAGCCATCGCTCACGCACGGGCGCAAGCCCCTCACCGCGCCAACGCCCCAGCCAGCGCGCGAAGGCATCGGCCAGATCGACCAGGAAATCACCAGGATCCGGAGCCGCTCCGCCGAGCGCGGCTAGGCTGGAGGTCTGTCGCTCCAGGTCGGCAGGGTGATGCGCGATATTGACGCCGAAGCCGATCACGACCGCATCGCCGACGCGCTCGAGCAGGATGCCAGCCAGCTTCGCCCGCCCCGCCATCAGATCGTTGGGCCATTTGAGCTTGAGCTTGCCGGGGCCGGCATAAGCCGAGGCTACCTCCTCCAGCGCGACTGAGGCCGTCAAGGCGAGCGTCGCCGCATCCGGATCGCCCGGGCAGAGCCGCACGATCGTGCTGGTATAGAGGTTTCCCGGCGGCGACTGCCAACTCCGTCCCGCCCGCCCGCGCCCACAGGTCTGGCTTTCCGCGCGCAGCCACAGTCCTTCCGGCGCGCCGGACTGGGCCTGGGCAAGAAGGTCGGCATTGGTCGATGCCGTGGAAGCGACCGTGCGGATCATCATCGTTTCCCCGGTTGGGGACGACATCAGATCAGAACAGGGCCTTGGCCGCGGCCAGGCTGGCGCCGGTCAGGAAGGGAATGGCGAAATAGCCGAGCGGCGAGATGGCGGCCGCGCTGAGCACGATCAGGCCGCCTTCCAGCTTGCTCTCGCGCGGGGCGAATTCGGGTGCGGGATCGTCGAAATACATGATCTTGACGATCTTGAGATAGTAATAAGCGCCGATCACCGACGCCGCGATGCCGATCGCGGCGAGCGGCCACCAGCCCATTTCCACCACCGCGCGGAACACTTCCCACTTCGGCCAGAAGCCGAACAAAGGCGGGATGCCGGCAAGGCTGAACATGAACATCGCCATCGCCGCCGCGAGCCACGGCCGCGTGCGCGACAGGCCCGACAGCGCCGCGATCGCCTCGACCTGATTGCCGTCCTGGTCGCGCATCTGCATCACGCAGACGAAGCTGCCGAGCGTCATGACGATATAAACCGCCATGTAGAACAGGACCGACGCCACACCATCGGCGGTACCGGCGACGAGGCCGAGCACGGCGAAACCGACATTGTTGATCGAGGAATAAGCGAGCAGCCGCTTGATGTTGGTCTGCACGATCGCGGCGAGCGCACCCCAGATGATCGACGCAATGCCGACCACCGAGATGATCTGGCGCCAGGCGTCGGTCGCGGGGCCCATCGCCTCGATCGCGACGCGGACCAGCAACGCCACCGCGGCGACCTTGGGCGCCGAGGCGAAGAAGGCCGTGACCGGCGTGGGCGCACCTTCATAGACGTCGGGCGTCCACATGTGGAACGGCACGATCGACGCCTTGAAGAACAGGCCCGACAGAACGAAGATCAGGCCCATCAGGCGGCCGACCTCGATCGCGTGCGGCGCCGACTGGCGGAAGACCGCCGCGATCCCCTCGAACTGGGTCGTGCCCGAGAAGCCGTAGATCAAAGCGATGCCGTAGAGCAGGATGCCCGAGGCGAGCGCGCCGAGGATGAAATATTTGAGGCCTGCTTCCGCCGAACGCGTGTCACGCCGCATGAAGCTGGCGAGCACATAAGCCGCAAGGCTCTGCAGTTCGAGCCCGACATAGAGGGTGAGCAGGTCGCCGGCCGAGACCATCATCCCCATGCCCGCCGAGGAGAGCAGGATCAGGATCGGATATTCGGCACGCAACGACCCGCCGCGCGCGAACCAATTGGGAGCGATCAGGATCGAGACCGCCGCGCCGAGATAGATCAGCACCTTGGCGAAAGTGGAGAAAGCATCGGCATGGTAGAGGCCGCCAAACGCAGTCCCGCCATTGCCGGCGGGCCCCAGCAGGGTGAGGCCGGAGGCGAGCAGCAAGGCGACCGACGCCCAGCCGATCCCGCGCGTCGCGCCATCGCCCTGCCAGGCCGCGACGAGCAGCAGCAGCATCGCGCCGATCGACAGGATCAGCTCGGGCAGCGTTTCGAGGAGGTGACCGGAGGCCATATCAGTGCGCCTCCGCCGCGGACGCGACCGCGAGCGGCTTACCGCCCTTGGCCAGTTTTGAATCGCCGCCATGCCAGGCCGGGTCGACCCGGCTCAGCACGACGCCCACATCCTTGCGCATCGGCGCCATGAAACTCTCCGGATAGACACCCATCCACAGCACAGCGAGCGCGAGCGGCACGAGGATCAGCAGCTCGCGCGCCGAAAGATCGCTCATCGCCGCAACATCGGGCTTGGTCAGCGGGCCCTGCACCACGCGGCGGTAAAGATAGAGCATATAGGCCGCGCCCAGGATGATGCCGGTGGTCGCGACGAACGCTGCCCAGGTCGACGCGCCGTAAATCCCCATCATGCTCAGGAATTCGCCGACGAAGCCTGAGGTGCCCGGCAGGCCAACCGACGCCATGGTGAAGACCATGAACAGGAGCGCATAGCGCGGCATGTTGTTGGCGACGCCGCCGTAGCGCGAAATCTCACGCGTATGCAGCCGGTCATAGACCACGCCGACGCAGAGGAAGAGCGCGCCCGAGACCAGGCCATGGCTCAGCATCACCAGCAGCGATCCTTCGATCCCCTGCCGATTGAAGGCAAACAGGCCGAAGGTCACGAACGCCATGTGCGCGACGGACGAATAAGCGATCAGCTTCTTCATGTCCTGCTGCACCAGGGCAACGAGGCTCGTGTAGACGATCGCCACGCCCGACAAAGTCGCGATCAGCCAGAACAATTCCGAACTCGCGACCGGGAACATCGGGAGTGAGAAGCGGATGAAGCCGTAACCGCCCATCTTCAGCAGCACGCCCGCCAGGATCACCGATCCCGCGGTCGGCGCCTGCACGTGCGCGTCGGGCAGCCAGGTGTGGACCGGCCACATCGGCATCTTGACCGCGAAGGAGGCGAAGAAAGCGAGGAACAGCCAGATCTGCGCATGCGCCGGGAAATCGGTCTGCATCAGCACCGGAATGCTGGTCGAATGCGCGTAATTCGCCATCCACAGCATCGCGATCAGCATCAGCACCGATCCGAGCAACGTGTAGAGGAAGAATTTGTACGAGGCGTAGATGCGCTCCGCCCCGCCCCAGATGCCGATGATCAGGTACATCGGGATCAGGCCGGCTTCGAAGAACAGATAGAAGAGGAACATGTCCTGCGCCGCGAACACGCCGAGCATCAATGACTCGGTGAGCAGCAGCGCCGCCATATATTCGGGCACGCGCTTCTCGATCGCTTCCCAGCTGGCGAGCACGCAGAGCGGCATCAGGAAGACGGAAAGCTCGATCAGCATCAAAGCGATGCCGTCAATGCCGAGCGCCCAGCCGAAGCGGCCGAACAAGGGCACATTTTCCTGGAACTGCCATTGCGGGCCGCCGGTCTGATAGGCGCTCCACAGCCAGATGCCGATCAGCAGGTCGATGATCGTCGCACCCAGCGCGACCCAGCGCGCCGCCTTCGCATCCGCGAACAGACAGGCGACGGCGCCGAAGGTCGGCAGCGCGACCAGCAGAGTGAGAATGGGAAAGCCGAGCTGGTTCATGACAAATCCGTCGCCCCGGCGGAGGCCGGGGCCGCTGTGATCTGAGCGCGCCGATTGGAGATATCTCCAGCGGCCCCGGCCTCCGCCGAGGCGACGGTCGCAGGCTGCGCCATCATGCCGCCATCACCCAGGTGGCCGCGGCGGCGAGGCCGAGCAGCATGACCAGGGCATAGGTATAGACGTAGCCCGACTGCATCCTGCGGCTGATCACCGCGCCGGCCTGCACCACCCAGGCGGCGCCGTTCGGACCGAAGCGATCGATCGTGCCCTGATCGCCCTTCTTCCAGAGCAGGCGGCCGAGCGCGAAGGCGGGGCGCACGAAAAGGATGTCGTACAACTCGTCGAAATACCATTTGTTGAGCAGGAAGGCGTAGAGACCGCGCGCCGAATGCGCGACGCGCGACGGCAGGCCCTTGTCCCAGACATAAACCCAGGTTGCGATCAAAAGGCCGGCGAGCATCGCGAAGGTCGCCGAGAGCTTGATCGCGAACGGCACATGCTCGATCGATTCCATGAACTCGCGGTCGAACCACAGGCTGCCCTGCCAGAAAGCGGTGCCGCCCTCACCGATGAACGGCTTGGCGAAGAGGAAGCCCGCGAACACCGCGCCGATCGACAGCACGATCAGCGGGATAAGCATGCTGAGCGGGCTTTCATGCGGGTGATAGCCGCCGGTCCCGACCGGCATGTCCATCGCGCCACGCGAATCCTCGCCCGGCTCGCTGCCCGCACCTTCGTCGGGCGCGTCATGGTGCGCGTCGTGATGCGCGTGATCGTGATCGTGGCCATGATCGTGATGCGCATCGTGGATCGCGTGCTGGATATGCTCCGAACCCACCCAGCGGGGCTGGCCGAAGAAGGTCAGGTAGACGAGGCGCCACGAATAGAAGCTGGTCAGCAAAGCCGCAGTCACGCCGACGAAGTAAGCAATGCCGCCCGCGGTCGTGCCGCGCGCGAACGCGGCCTCGATGATCGCATCCTTCGAATAGAAACCCGCAAAGCCGAACACTTCGTCGATACCGACGCCGGTGATGGCGAGCGTGCCCGCCATCATCGCCCAGAAGGTGATCGGGATATGCTTCCTCAAGCCCCCGTAGAAACGCATGTCTTGCTCGTGGTGCATGGCATGGATCACCGAGCCTGCACCCAGGAACAGCAAGGCCTTGAAGAAAGCGTGCGTGAACAGGTGGAACATCGCGCCGCCGAACGCGCCGACGCCCGCGCCGAAGAACATGTAGCCCAGCTGCGAGCAGGTCGAATAAGCGATCACGCGCTTGATGTCGGTCTGCACCGTGCCGACGGTCGCCGCAAACAAGGCGGTCGCGGCGCCGACATAGGTGACCACCGTCAATGCGGTCTGGCTCGTCTCGAACATCGGCGACAGGCGGCAGACCATGAACACGCCCGCGGTCACCATCGTCGCGGCATGGATCAGCGCCGACACCGGGGTCGGGCCTTCCATCGCGTCGGGCAACCAGGTGTGGAGGCCCAGCTGCGCCGACTTGCCCATCGCACCGAC
>Ga0207698_10000216_pt1 | contig 35942 bp, 59 predicted proteins | sample KBSCornC22_FD_184298 | JGI IMG/M metagenome (GOLD analysis project Ga0207698, IMG submission 184298) | Corn rhizosphere microbial communities from Kellogg Biological Station, Michigan, USA - KBS Corn C2-2 (SPAdes) (version 2) | ecosystem: Host-associated > Plants > Roots > Rhizosphere > Soil ... | reverse complement strand
GAAGCTACGTATACCCTTAGGCTTCCCGGTGCAGAGCCGATGGAGTTTGAGAGCAACGAGGACGCCAACGAATACGTCAGCGCGGAGCGCAACAAGCGCCGCGCTGATGCAGTCCTGCTCGCCTTTGCACAGCAGCCAGCAAAGGAGACGGTGTCGCTCGACGACGGGTTTACGGTCGATCTGGACGACGACGATTTCACCGTATGCTGGCCTGACGGGCGCTGGCTGGTCGCTCATCGCAACGGGAAAATCACGGTCGGGCAGTCGCCGTTTGATGAAGCTGTTCCGCCGAAGCAGACTACGCTCTCCGCCATGCTCGACGTAGCGCCGATACCAGGGGAAGAGTGATGAGGATCGCAGCTCACCACATCGAGGGGACGGCTGAACACCGCCTCTCAGCCTTGCTCGGCACCGAAACTGAGTATGAGCCAGCATGCGCGTGGCCCGATGATTGCATCGTCCAGTGGGGGCACGGCATCATTCCAGCGACACCGTTCTTTGAGGCGTTTCCACGCGGCACATTCATTCGAGGAGAAGGACCGACGATCGCGGATGCGGAGATCGAGGCGTTCGCTCAATATCAGAGCGAGTTCATGTGCGACCATGTTTGGGGTCGCCAGCATGTCCGGTTCGGGACGTACACCAACGGCTCGGCATGGTGCCGCAAGTGCGGTGGATTCCGCAGTAAGATGTTCCCGCCGATCGTCGCGCTCGGATGGTGGCGCAAGCCGCTCGACCGGATGGAGGTGGACATGCTTACCTCCGTAGAAACCGACACCGAGTTGAACGAGATCATGGACCTGAAATACCCGGATGACATCGCTGGACGCCGCAAGCGCGCGAGGGTGCTCCGCATGCGCTTCAACCTGTTCGGAGCCGAGCCTGCCGACCCCGTTAGCAAGGATCCCACCAATGTCTGATCTATCTATAGTGGAGGTGACGCGACCGGACGCGATAGCGGCGCTGGAGCTATGGTTCTTCCGCGATCTCACCGATGATCAACGGGGAAAGCTGTTCGACTTGCTCTACGGCGCAGAGCGAGGGGCCGAGATTCAGGGCATGTACGTCCAACGCATGTTCCTGCGATCGGCCTTCGCCCGCCATCGTGCATCCGAAGCCGAGAGGGTCAGAGAGGCTTGTGCGAAGGTCAGGGCATTGTCGCCCGTCTCGCGCCTGACGAAGGGATATGCGTGCCAAAAGGAGCACGGCACGCATATGGTCGACCTGATCGACAGCGCCAACTGCAACGTGATCGCTAGCGCGGTGTATGAACCTTACGCCGATGAGATACTCGCCGCTATCCGTTCCCTTCCGATCGGTGGGGTATGATCGGCCCCACCCTCGTTGAACTCGGTCTATGGATACTAGCTTTCACCCTTATAGCTGCTGCTATACATTGGGTGAGGAGGAGATGGTGATGGACGGCAGAAATGTTTCGATCGACGCATTGAGGAACCCGACGCCAGCCTTCATTGAGGATTTGGCCGAATTGGTAGAAGGCTGGATGGGACTTTCGTATGCGTCCGATCCGATCGCTATCCTTTGGGGTGATATCGTCAACCTCATGGATAAGCATCAACTGGTGAATCACGGCTAGCCCCACTGTCTCTCCCAATCCCTGAGATAGGCTAGGAGGCGAATGCCGGACTTCGATACCATACTCGCCCCCTTGGTGGGGATATGTAAACGCCGTGGATTGAAGATGAAATGGCGAACGATCCCCAAGGACGATCAGTGGGAAGCCGAGGTGCGCTGTGGGCGATCTGACGGCAGCGGTGCCCAACCCCTCTGGGGCGGTAAAGGCGCTACCGAGGAAGAGGCCCTAGCCTCCGCTGCCAGGCCTGCCGCCGCTTATTGGGATCAGCAGGAACAGCATGGTATATCTACTACGCTGTTAGACTTGGTGAGAAGGTAGCGGCCACGCTGGACATGTTGGGAATCGCCCGCTCTAACCCCTAGCTGCCGTGGGCATTCTGCTTGAGTCGTTACTTGCCTCGTGTCCACGGTAAATTAGGGAGCTGGGCAATCCGGGTGCGGCATCTTGTTCGCCTGCGCCCAGCGACAGAGACGAGCAATAGCGGCCCAACCTCTATCCCCCCAGCCCTCAACGTCGCTGCTGTACTGAGCCGCCGCCGTATCGTCTGTAACCGCCTCTACGGGCATCACAGGCTTTTTCTCGACGGCGAGGTCAGCAACCGGCGGGTTTAGCTTTGCCAGGGTTGGCGCGCACCCAACGGGCACAATTGAGAGCATGAGTAGCAGGGCCAGTCTCTCCCTTGGGAGCGGATTTGATCGCATCGGTTCGTTCCTGTTGGCTGTTCGAGATTGCTGCTGTGTCGTTGCCTCGTTCGATCGAGGCTTGATCCTTCGCCGCGTCGTTGCGCGCGGTGGCCTTGACGACGCTGGTAGTCGTGCTGGCATGATGACACGACACAACGGCGAAGATGAGCGCGAGAAGAGCGCACGCCGCCAATGCGGCGATGATGCGCGTTGCGGTCTTGTCGAGTCCGAACATCAGATCGTCTCCGTCGTTGTCGTGGCCGGCGTCGCCACCGCTGTGGTCGTGGTGGTCGTCACCGTGGGCGTGCTGTCATCGCCTCCGGTCGCGTCCAGCGAGAAGCCCAGCCCAGACGCCTTCACCGATCGCCGATTGATCGCTAGCCCCAGCGACATGAGGATGATCCCGATGATGGCGAGCAGCCCGTAGGCGATGTTCGCCAGCGGGTCCGGAACGTGCCAGGTCTGGAATATCCGGATGATCCACGCCAGCAAGGCGGTAAGGACCATGGCGCCACCGATCGACGCCGCGAGCGCAACGAAGGCGCGGAGATCGCGCGGGGGCCAGCCTGGGAGCGTCACCTTGCCCAGTCCCCGGTCTTTGCATGCAACCACGACAGAAACTGTCCGACCGTCTTGCCCTTCAGGATCGATGGGTTGGCTTTCGTGGCCGCCTCCCCGGCAATCAGGTCCGCGCGAGCCGTCACGTCCGCCTTGATCACTTGAGCCGCCATGCCAGCGCCGAAGAAGTGGGCAGCGTACAGTGACGCCTTGTTGATCGGGATACCCTTGGCCTTCAGGATCGCGACGTTCTTCGCAGTGAAGGTCTTTGCACGCTGCGTCTGTTCCTCTGGGCTCGGCCTTAGGCCGCCGAACGCGAGCGCCGGATTGTTGCCCCACTGGCCGCCCTCGCCGATCCATGTCGACTTGAGGAACTGGTAGAGCCCGGAGCCACTAGACGTTGGCGCCTTGATGTAGGGGCGGTTAGCGGACTCGATTTTCGCGAGCAGCGACCAGTAATCGGCCGGGATTGGATCCGCGTCGGTCATTTCCTCACCTCATCCATTTCGGTGCGGACCTCGCTCAAGGCCGCCTGCATCGCGTTGCGCATCTCTGGTGGGCCGTGGAACAACAGCACGCCCTCTAGGCGGTCAGCGCGAGCCGCCATGGCCGCGAGCTTGATCTCACACTCGGTCTTCTCGGTCGCGAGCGCTTCCTTGAGTTCGGCGATGCGAGGCTCGAAAAACAGCCGCCAGATGACAGCGCCCACGCCCATCCAGAATGCGGTCGCGGCAGCCCATGCCGCCATTGCGGCGCCCGCGATAAGGCCGCCATCCCCCCCATCCGTCACAGCGTTGCCATCACGCATGGGAGCCAACGATGCATCTCTTCCGCCACCTTCCTGATGGCTTTGCCGATCGGATGGAAATCCGCGCCAAGACCGATCGCTATAAGTTGAGCGCACGCCAGATAGAAAATAGCCCACCACCACGTTGTCGGATCGATGACACCCGCTACTTTGAGCGCGTCGATCGTCAGCATCGGGAAGAACAGGCCGGCGCAGATATGGCTTGCCAACCCCCGCGCTATCGGAATGCCTATCGCGAAAGCTGCAACATGAGCCCACAGTTGCGAAGTCGGCAAGTTGTAGCCGAGCCACAGCGCCGCGTAAGACCAGCCGACTACCGCCGACACTATCCATAACAGGCGTCCGAAGCTCGGCCTGCCGCACGCGATGAAAACGGATTCCGCCGCGATGCACATGAGCAGGATGCAGAGATAGAAGATATGAGGAGGCACACTATCACCTTGTCGGTAGCTTCGGCTGTGGAGGCGTCGGCGTGGGAGTAGGCGTAGGGGTTGGTGTGGGCGCCGGGCCAACTTGTCCGTCATCGGGCATGGCTATTCTCCTTGGTTGAGGGGCGGTGAGTCATTGCGTTCGATGAATCGGTCCATTTTGAGTCACAAATTCAATCAATGGATCGGGTTAGCCATGATATACGCGGGGCATGAGCAGAGCCGCGAAGATAGGACTTGCGATCTTTATCGCGAATGAAATTCGGGGAGTCGCCGTGGTTTCGGCAGTCGTGTGGGCTTGGATTGCGCACCGATGAAGCGCCGCGAATTACGCTTTTACATTCTACTTCTTGGCTCGATTATGCTTTTCTTCGCCGTGCTTAAAATATGGGTATGGCCAGACGCTTAGGCGGACATGGCGATTATCACCTGATAGTCACCACCTGGTGATCCGGCGTAGTTGATCGTCCCGGACTGAACCCCCGTTGATCCAGCAACGCCATATCGACACACGCCTGATGCGTTTGCATTCTGGTTGTGCACCGGGGTCGTTGACAGAGAGGTCGAAGTGGCATCGGTCGCCAGATAAGCGCTGCCGAGTAATATCAGCGCTGATCCGGCCGCAACTGATCCAGCCGTGGAGACAGTGCGGCTGGCTGCCCCAGTGCCCTGACGCGACCCGCCGGAGTCGATATATGTGTGTGTCCCTGGCAATAGGACGATGGAGGCAATCCCGTACCCGTTTCCGGAGAAGCCGAAGACTAAATTTCCGCGAGTGATATCGGCAGCGGCGAGCGTTCCGTAATATGATAGTCCGTTATAATTTGAGCCCTGCAAATTCTGGATGCCGGTATTCGCGCCAGACCATGTAAGGCCGTTTAGCGTGAAGCTATGCCCGACAGAGACAACAACCGTATCATTGGCTTTGGCGCCGGCCGGTAGGGGGACGGTGGCGGTGTTTGTCAGATTGACAAACACCGAACTTGCCGCGGGCACGTATGGACCAGCAACCCCCGCCGTAACAACGCTATCTATTCCAAGGCTTAGGCCGAGCATAATTTACACCTGTGGCGATGAGGGATCATGGCTGTATGGCCACGATTACTTGATAGTCGCCGTTCGGAAGGCCGGAGTAATCTACCGTGCCAGATTGAACGCCAGTAGTCGGCGCGATGCCGTATCGGCATATACCGGATGCATTTGCATTGGGATTATGCGCTACATCTGTCGTCAATGATGATGATGTCGCATCTGTCGCGGACACCGCACTGCCAAACAGCAGCAATTCAACGCCGGCAGACACCGATGCTAGCGTTGAAACCGTCCGACTTGATGAGCCGCTACTGCTTCGCGATCCACCCGAGGTTAAGTAGGTTCTCGGTCCCGGAAGGGCTACAAGCGTAACAATTCCATAGCCTGCGTTTTGAAAATGAAATCCGATAGAGCCGCGCGATAGGTCGCTTGCATCTACGGTGCCATAATAAGTCAGGCCATTGTACTGCGCTCCAGTTAGATTTAAAATGCCGACGTTAGAGCCGGTCCATGTCAGGCCATTAACTTGATAGCTATGCCCAATAGATATAACCAATGCGTCGTTGACCTGAGTGCCAGTAGGGAGAGGCACACTTACAGTGTCGCTTAGATTAACGAATACAGACGATGAGCCGAATGGTGGCCTTACAGAGGCCGCCGGATTCAGGCCAAGCATCCTGGTATGTGCGCCGCCCATCAGCTAATCCCGTCGCCGGTGAGCCGCCAAGCCGTAGATGTCACCTTAATTGCCGTAGCTGTTCCGTTCGCTACCAGCGACCGGCCACCAGTCGAGTCCGTCCAGCGCAGCGTGTCAGATGTAATCGCGATCGTGACATTACCGGCGCCGCTCTCGTTAACGAATGTGAGGATGGTTCCAATGGGATAGGGAACATTGGCGTTGCTATCGATCGTCCAGGTATGAGCGCTTCCAGACGTGTGATAGAGGTGCTTGCCGGCATCGGTCATGCTCGTCGTGTAATCGGCGTTCTGAAGGTTCTGCGGCGCTCCTAGGTACCCCGCTTCGGTTGTCGAAGGGGCAGTCGCCGGAGTAATATCTGCCCCGGCCCCGAAGTCCTGCTTTGCCGACCAGCTATTGGCGTGGGCGGTATCGAGAACGATTGTAATCGTGTCGGCGCCATCGTTGACTACGATGTTGATACCAGTTCCGCGCAACGCAGCGCCAATCGCATCGCGGGCATTCTCGTCGGTATACCCGCTCCCCCCGCTTGTGCTGGGAACGACGGGATCTACATCGAAATACGTTGCTGCGTCATCGGCGCTGTTGAGGACCACGCGATAATTTTGACCAACATCGAGGAACACCGGAGCGAACATGCCCGCGCTGTCCGACACCAATGGGTTTGAGCCGGCAATTAACCCAGCCCCATCGAGATAGAAGGTGGCAGGCGTCGTTGTCCCAGTCGCGTAGAAATACATCTTGGCGCCGTTGATCGGGTTGCCATTCCCGTCCAATGCTCGGACAAGGGATAGCGGCCAGAGATTTGCCATTCATGGTACTCCGGTGGTATGGTCCCGCTGATGGCGGTTTCAATATTTGGCGTGATGCTCACCAAGGCGCTCATCGTCGGAGCGGCCGGTGGGGTTAAAGTCGCTTGGGAGGCCGTGAAGGCCCGCTATATCCCCAAGGAATCAGTTATTGAGGGCGGCACGATTAGCGGCGAACGCGTTGAGGCCGCCGACGCCAGCGGCCCCGATTTTCGGCGCCAGCGCCTGTATCTGCTTACCGATGAAACGAGCGCCAGGCCCCCGGCTGGTCATAGCCTTCTGTAGGAAGGCATTGCCGCCACGGCTGTAGGGGCCTGCGGCGAGCGCAGCAGCGGCAAGAGGGATGCCAACGCCAGCCATCGCACCTTGGTGGCCGTCAGCCTCATAGCCAAGCGTGCCCAACGCACCGACGCCAAGAGCATTCTTGCCCAACTGCGCGAGTTGCAGCCGGTCTGCGGTGCCTGAGTTGCCGAGCTTCGGTGATAGGTTGCTTACGCCGGCCTGGGCGTAATCCTGCATCAGCGCGCCGCCCTCGTTGAACCGCGTCTTGCGGACGGAGCGGTCTGAGGTCTGGACAGCCCTAAGAAGCTGCTTCGGGGTGAAGCTACCGGGATCGCTCCCGAGCGTGCTACCAGCCTTGTCCAGAATGACCTTCATCGCATAGCCCTTGTCCGCTGCATCGAGCAGGGCAACGGCTTGGGGATCTGATGCAGGATTGCGGCGAGCGGCATCGTCCATCAGCGCGGAAAGCTGGCTGAGTGCATCGCCGTAGGCGTGCTTCTCGACATCGCGGTCAGCAGACTTGTAATCGGCCGCTTTCTTGTCGATCGCGGACAGCACCTTTTTCAAGGTCGTGCCGTCCATCGTTCCATCTTCGCCAATGCGCTTATCGACGGTGCCCTTCAAGACATCGATAAACTGCTTGCGATATTGCGGGGTAAGTGCGTCGATGCCGCCGTTCTTCACCTGATCGGTGAGCTGGGCAATCGCCGCCTCGTATTGATCGTCCTTGGCGAACGACATACCCGCGCGAGCCTTGGAATAGGCCGCGTTGAAGGCGTCGTTCATGTACTTCATGGCTTGGTCGCCAGAAACGTTCGGCGGAAGCTGCTTTTGAAGCGGCTCCAAGACCTCCGCGAACGGCTTCAGGGGCTCCAGCGCCTTGTTGATGCCGCCTAGGACGAACTCTTGGCCAGAGCGCTCCTGCCCGCCCTTGATGACGCTGCTGAGTACGGGAACGCTGGTCAGGGCGTCTTCTGTCGCTCCTCCGAACATGGAGCGCAGCGGCGTGATCGACACACCGGCATCGCCAAGCAGCTTCTTGCCTGCGTCTACAGCGGGATTGAGGATCGCGCCGGCCGTGTTCGTGATACCTCGCCCCACCGCGCCGCCAACCGCGCCGAGCCCAGCCCCCATGAGGGCATCACCCCCCTGCCCCGCCCAAGTGGTGGCGTCGGACTGTCCAGCGCCGTAGGAAGCCCCAGCAAGCGCATCGGGGATCGCAAGGCGTGCGGCATTGGCAATCGCGCTTTCGCCCTTCACAGCGGCCCCAGCGGCACCAAACACCCTGTTCAGGGGCGAGGCGATGGCGCCAGTGGCGTTAAGCGCGAGCGACTGGCCTGGATATGCCTTATCGTTCGCCTCGGACTGCCCCCGGCCAATGTCCAAGTTGTGCTGATAGGCATCCGAGAGGCTCTTGCCGTCCCAGATGCTATCGACATTCTTACCCGACAATCTGTCGATCGGCGCGACGGCGTTGATGCCAGCGGTGATTTTATCCAGCCAGCCCATGGTCCCGCCATTGGTGAACTCATCAACGCCCGCGTTCAGTCGGTTGTTGGCCTCGATCTTCGGGGAAATGACGCCGTCGCTGGCAACCTGAACTTTGTCTTTCTGGTCCGGGTTTTGCGCAATGAACGAAGCCGCATTGTCTACACCCGGCAGATTGTCGCGCTGCACGCTCTGAAGGTAGAGGTGGATGTCATGCGACGATGCTCCGCGCTTCAATAGCTCGCGGACTGTTTGCAATACGGGGTCGGGCGCGTCCTGTGGTGCAGACGCAGGCGATTGCGAATTGTCGAACTGATCGAACGGGTTCCCACCAGCGGACGCAGGAGTGCCTTGAGGGGTAGCCGTGGCATCGAACTGGTCGAAGGGGTTGCCCGCCATTCTACTTCCTCAAATACCACTTGGAGGCACCGCGACCGAACTTTTGGTCAAACGCGCTGGCCATGCCGGGATTCTGCTTGAGCAGAGCGACGGCTTCGTCGGGCGGCCGGCCGATACGTGAAATGTACCGGGTTTCGAACGACAGCTTGCTTGGGAAGTCGCTGCGGCCCGTCGAAGTCTCGTATTGCTGCTGTAGGCCCTTCAACTGCCCGACCATCAGCGCTTTCACCTGATAGATGGCGCCCGCGAGCTGCTCCGGCGACTGCGCTGAGTTGATGATTGCTGCCGCCTTCTCGCGATCGGCCACGCCGCCCGATGTCCCCACGATCGCCTTCGTGGTTTCGTCCATTACGAAATTCTTGATCGCCTCGAAATTCGTGGGGATCGCGCTACCTCCTGCTGTGCGGAAGGCATTGGAGATGGAGTTGAACAACTGAATGTTGCCGTTGCCCAGCGCCTTCGCGGCACCCTGGAGCTTATCGAGGTGGTCCACGGCAACGTTGAACGACCGAACCGCATCGCCCTGCTTGCCGGTGCCAAACGCCAAAGCCGCTTTTGCACGCATCGGATACTGGGTGGCATCGTAGGTCGGGTTCATCGTCTTGACGATCTGCATCGTCATCATGGCCTGCGGCGTCATTGCGGCACGACCGGACGGAGGTGGCATGTCGTAGTTGGCGATCTTCTCAGCCGTCGCCTGGAGCATGTTCATGCCGCTGCTCTGGCCGCTGCCCCCGGATTCCCCAGCGATGATCTTGCCGCGCACGGCTTCCCAAGGCCGGCCCTTGAGCGCCTGTGCCTCGTTGGCACTGAGCGACGCCCACACCTTATTCAGCGGCGTGCCTCTGGCCTGGGCATCCGCGTAAATCGCGGCGCCAAGCTTGTCCTGCACCTCGGGGGTGAAGGGTTGATTGCGCCAGCCCGCGCCGAGAACCTGTGGGGCGATCTTCGCTAGGGTTTCGCCGGTGATCTGATACGCACCGACAGCGCTCGATCCTAGTGTTCCCCGGCTATCCTTGCCGACGCCGGCCGCCTTGGTGTTCGGGATCAGCGTTGAGCGGCCGAAGTCATACACCTGCCCGACAGTCATAGACGTTAGCGGCTGCGGAGGCTTGCCATATTGGCCATTGCCGACGACGACATTGTACGGATCACCACCGCCAGAACCGCCGCCGAAGCCATCGTACACCACTTGATTGGTCTGCGGGTTAACGAGTGACTGACCAAACGGGACAGAGATAGGCTTGTTATATTCCAGCGTGTCGCGGCGCTTCGTCTCGTCAAGCTGGGCATAGCCAAGCTTGTTCTGATCCCGCGCGATATCAAGCCGCTGGCCTTCATAGCCAAGCTCTGTCTGTTTGTTCGCTTCATCGATTAGGGCCTTGGCACCGATCGACTGACCGATAATGCCGTTCAGGCCGTTATCGGAGAGATCGGCACCCTGAATCATCTCAGGAGTAACACCATGCGCGGCAAGCTGGGGAAGCGCGGCCATTGCGGCTTGCATCCGCTGCGCCTGGGGTACGTTCTTCAACGTCACCGCTTCCGATGCCAGCGCGTCGGCTGACTCTCCGAGACGATCACGGCGCAGCTTGTCCATCTGACCCAGCGATTGGATCATCTGGGCGGTTTCCTGGGGATCGGCGAATTGCGCGAACTTGGCGATGGCGTCCGGCAGCGACATTTGGCCGCTCGACACCGCCCCACCGATCGCCTGCGTGATCGGGTGATCAGGCTGAAGCATGGCGGTCGGAGAAACCGTACCGGGCTGCATATCTCCGTTCGGAAGAGTTTGCGGGCCGATAGGCGACGGTCCCGGCGCGCCCTGCGGCATGGCCTGGCCTGGCTGTCCATTCGGGCCCGGCAGAGTCCCGAGCATTTGCGGAACGTTCGGAACAGTCGTCGCCTGCGGAGGAATAGAGCCGACAGCAGGCGAGGCAACAGGAGGCGGTGCCGTAATGTTGCCATACGACTTGAACACGTCAGAGGCGGCAGAACGGGCCTGGATAGCGCGTTGGTTCGCCTTCACCGCCATGAAGGCGTTTGCGGCCTGCGGATTATACAGGGCGAGGTCAGTCATCGCCTGCGGATCGTCAGGATTGGCGCGGGCGCGGGCTAGCGCATTATCGGCTTGCTTCTGCAAGCCCATCTGACGGCCAGCCTCGAAAGACTGCGCCACGCCGGCCGAGAAGTTGGGCGCGGGCTGGAGATTACCCCATTCAATCTCAGCCATTAGAAGCCTCCCTGCTTCTTGTAGCTGGAGCCCTGCCCGGCAAACATGCCCAGAGCATTGGTCACGTTGCCGATCGCCCCGTTCCACGCATTGGCATTGGCAATCGCGCCGTTGCCCACGGCAGCAGCCGCATTGTTGTTATTGGCGCTCGTCTGATTGGCATAATTGGTGCCGACGCCAGCGATGGCGTTGCCGGCGCTCAGGCCTACCGCTTGCTGGTTACCGAGCTGGCCGAGATACTTGCTGAACTCGTCCGATGCGTTGCCTTGCGCCCAACTATTGATCCCCTTCATGGCCGCGCCGGATTGGATCAGACCGCGCGCGGCATAGCCGGTGTTCAGGGCCTTCATGCCCTCGTTCGTGCGAAACTGGTAGCCGTCGCTGTTCAGGAACGTGTTGTACGCCTGCTGAGCGCCGGGAAGATTGTCGTTCGCGCCGCCATTGGCGCCAGGAAGGCCGAGCAGCGCATTGTAGGCATTGCTCGCTGCCGTCCCGTTGTTGACGAACGGCGACAGGGTCGCCCGATTCTGGTTGTAGATGTCCCGTTGCAGGGCATTGTTCTGGTTCGCGGCATTGGTCGCTGCCTGTGTCGCCTTATTGGCGGCGTGGGAAGAGATCGCGGCGCTGGCGACGCCGCCAACGGCAGCAACACCGGCAGCAATTGCTATTGCGGGCATCCGCTTCTCCAATCGTATAAATCGTAAATCTGCGGGCCAATGCCGAAATCGACCGTCTGCGAACCGGCCGGCACAAATCCCGCTGCCAGTGTAAAGCGCTTGACGTTCTCGGCGTCCGGGTGGACCCGCGTCCAAAGATGGGTTGCCCCGGTCGCTTCCATGTAGTCGCGACCGGCACGGGCTAGCTGGTATGCCCACTTGCCCCGACCTTCCGGACGGACGAACGTGTGGATCTCATAGGTTCTCGGAGCGGTCCAAGTGCAGGCAAAGCCGCCATGTTCGCCCAACAGGAAATAATGGTCTGTGTTCGCAACCGCCCCGGTCAAGTCGATCGGCTGGCTGGGATCGCCCCCGACATGCGGACGAATTTCCGGGTGGTTCACAAGCGCGTTGATCGTGTCGGCATCGAATGACCGCTCGATCATAACGGCTCCAGCACACCGCCATTGTTGTAGAACTTGTCCCCGCCGATCTGGATCGTTGGGAAATTTAGAACGCCACCCTGAATATCGTCGATCAGTTGGTTGGCCTGATCTGCCGCGACCCCGGCCTGCGTAGCGGCATCGTTCGCCACCACCGTCGCTGCCGATGCCTGGGCTGCCACATCGTAGGCCGTTTGAATTGCCACGACAGCAGAGGCGAGCGCCGAATATGCGCTTTCGATCGCCTCGCAATGCTTCTGCCAGAATCGCTGAAACTGCCCCGCCGGGCGCCCCAACTTATCAACCACCGGGAACGCGGAATTGAGCCGCTCCAATCGCAGCCTTAGATCGCCAAGATCGACCGAATAGGTGCGGCTGAACGTAGCGGAACTTCCGGTCAGACCGAACATGCCGGTCATCGCGAGCAAGCGCGGTGCTGTGCCCTGCCCTGTAAGACCGAAAATGCCTGTATCAGCTGCGAGGCTCGGCATTATGCGACCTGAAGGATGCCGTTGCTTGAACTGAAGTCGATCGGGTAGGATTCGGTGTCAGCAAGCGTCACCGATGATCCGTTGTCCCAATAGCCGATAAGCTCCTTGTTCGTTGCCGTGTCGTTGTAGAGGACGATGTAGCGGAACGGGCCAAGCGACCCGCCAGCAGCCGTAAACGTCACGTCGCTGCCGACTAGCTTATACGTTCCGCTGGTCTGGGCAGATGAGGTGATCGTGACCGTGAGTCCGCCCGCCACATAACCGTTGCCGGGGGTCAATTCGGAAATATCGCTCTTCTGGGTATCGGACGCGCTTGGGGGTGTGACCGTCAGCATCACCTTAAGCGTGTCCGATCCCAAGTTATGCTTCTTCTCGGCCAGCGCTTCCACGAAGCTGTTGAACTTGTTGAACGTGGCCATTAGCGGCTTCTCCCCCCCGCCATCTCGTTCGCCCTGACACCTGAAAGGGTCCAAGGAGCAGGGTCAGTGGTGCGGAACTCCATGAGCGCACCGGGCTCGTCCAATTGTCCCAGGCGGCGCCATATCGATCGAACACGATAGTCACCCTGCCGGCCGATCGCCGATGGCATCCAATCCCCGAAGCTCTTGCCCCCGTCTCTCGATAGGCGAAGCTCAACGACCGGATCGGTTCCCTGCCCCGTCAGGCTTGGGGTCTGGCCGGGACTGATATCGACGTGGACACTGTTGAGCGGTTCAGGCTTGCCGGTCTTGCGAATGATCGCACTGGCAATACGTTCGATTGGGTCGTCTCCATCCACCAAAGCGGACTGGTCCAGCGTCCAGATGATGCCCGTCGTGTCGTCACCGGCATAAACGGTGCTGTCGATGATGCAGCCCAGATGCGCGCGCCAGCCAGAGCGGTTCCAGGTCTTGAACTCCTGCCATTCGCTCGTTGCAGCATCATAGGCAAAGGTGCCGTCGATCGTGTTGACGCAGAGGAAATAATGACCGTTCCAGACGAACGCCCAGATATGGATCTCGCCAGCGCTCGTCCGGCCAAGCCGTTCCTCAATGCCGAAGTCGGAGATGCGGGTTGGGACAGCATCGCCGCGATACACGATCTTATCCTGGCCAACCCACGCAGCGGTGTTGTCATAGCTGCAAATCGAATCCCGGTTGACCGCGCCCTTGTCGTAAACCCTGCCTTCTATACGGGAAAACGGCTGTGTTCCGTCGCCGGTTGCCTGAAAGAACTCGGTCGAAGCCTCGCCGAACATCCATAGCTCGTCACCGACTACGACGATCCCGACCAGATTGTCAGGCTTACGCTCTGCGGAGGCGAAGGAGAGGCTGTCCCACGTCTCGCCATCCAGCACCGCTGACCAGTAGAACTTTTCCGTGCCAGTCCGCGCAACGACGAACAGGCCGGCGAAATAGACGACGCTATTTTCGCCCGCGTCATCCGGGAATGTCACCGTAGTGGTACTGCTGCCATCATAGCAGTACATGTCCGAGCCGGTCGCAACGAGCAATTGAAGCTCACTGGCGGCAAAGCTCACACGCGAGGACGCTGCGACGCTACCGACCTCGTCACCACTGCGATAGAGCTTCCCCCCGCTAACAGCGAAAACCTCGCCGTTGAACGTGCCCGGCTGCGCAAATAGCCCATAGATCGGAGATTCGCTCACCGTCGTGAACTGGACAAGGCCGGGGCGGCCGATCAGGCGCAGCGATTTGTCGGCGCCCACCTCAAGGTACTGGTTGACGAGCCGCGTTTCGGAGAACTGCCCCACATTCCTGCGATAGGCGTTGATGCCGAACGGGATGGCGACCATTAGAAGTAGCTCACCGGCGTTGGGTCTTGGGTAGATCCAAGCTTCATGCTGATCATGGTGCGGAATTGGCTCGCCAGGCGGGTCAGGGCTGGCGTCAGGGGCATATTGAAGTCACCGGACAGGTTGACACCCAGGCACGCGGCAAAGCCCCTAGGGGAGCGCCATGCGATCGGGCAGTCATCGGCAAAGGCAAGCCCGCTGAGGCTAACCCAGGCATCACGATCCCAAATCCACGTGTTGCGACCGCTATCGTCAGATATCTCGATGACGGTCAGGTCGCGCGGCTTGCGGTAGACGCCGTCAGAGCCGAGCACGGTCACCGGAAGCGTCACGACAACGGTAGTATCGGCAACAACGCGGTCGAACTCCTTGGCGGTGTAGTCGGTAGCGGCATGATAATCATTCAGGTGCCCGAACATGCCGGAATGCACCCAGCCGGTCAGCATGGATTGTAGTTGATCAAGCGCAATCTGGGCATCAGCAGCCGTTGGCGTTTCGTTGCCGCCGTACACGCCGATCATTCGCAGCGCGGAAGTTCCCAGGTCGCGACAGGTCGTCATCAGTAGAGCGCCACGATGTCCGTTGCGGTCGTACCGGTGCTATAGACACGGCGCATGGCGACCGGGATAATCTGTCCGTTGGCGAGATTCTTTACCAACGTACCGGTCGCGGATGCTGGCGCGGCTACGGCAGTCGCTGTCAGATTGCCGGCTGTGCCGATAATCAGCCCACGACAGCCCGCCGGCAGATCGACGGTATCGCTTGGCGTAACGGCGCGCATATCCGTTGCCGGACCCTGCCAAAGGTTCTCAGCCATTAGGCTATCTCCGAAAAATGAGGGCGGGAGCCGAAACCCCCGCCCAGATCGTTACGACGTGGTGGAATCTTCCACGACGTAGAGCAGGCACAGGGTTACTGACCCCGCCGCACCAGTTGCCGCATTGACGCCGGCAACGCCGACGATCAGCGTCTTGGCGGTAAACTGGTAATCCAGCCCACCAACCGTCTGTTCAAGCGAGAGCGTGCCCGCCTGACCAACGGTCGAACCGGAAAACAGGCGCGTTGCTGAACCTGCATCGCCGATATTGAGCGTAAGCGCCGGAGAGCCGTTGGTGTCCATGTCGGTGGCCGTGAGATAACCGCCGACGACGCGAGCGCCCTTCGGCATGTAGCCGAACTGGATCGTGTCGGTAGTAGCCGGTGCCGCAGCGCAGGTTACCGTCTGGCGGAACTCCTGCACGTTATAGCGCTGGCCATGAACCGCGATCGGGTTCTTGTTGGCCACGGCCGGAGACTGATAAGTCGCCATGTCGTTGTTTCCTTGTAATGAAAAAAGGGCGGGAGTTACCCCGCCCAATCAGGCTTAAGAGTCAGCCGCAGCGCCAACGAGGACCGTGAAAACGCCATTCTGAACGCCGTTGTAGGCGATCTTCTTGACGCCAAGCAGTTCTTCGATGGCCACACCCGGGCGGAACCCATAGTCCTTGAGGTAGTCGGTGCGCGGGGTCGGTTCCTGACCCCAGGCGATGCCAACCGAACCCGAGCCGCACAGGAACACCGGGCGAACGTCCGCAGACGATCCGCCGATTGCGTTGAAGCCGGCCGTGGCGCAGTAGTCATCGATTTCCGGCACTTCGCGGTGCAGGACACCGTCGTAGAACAGGTCACCGTCCTGGAAGATCGGGTTGTTCTTCCAGCCGTCATCCTCGCGAGCGCGCGCATTGGTGTTGGCGCTCACGATCGTGGTATCCGCCTTGAAGTCGCGGAACGAGCGAGCGCCATGGAAAGCCACGAAGAATTCGCGACCGTTCATGCTGTCCACCCGCCACGGACGAATACGCGGGTTGGCCGACTTGGCCATGCGCTTCGCCAGTCCCATGATCGGAACTGATGCCTTCATCGCCGACGTGACGTTAGCCGCTGCAGTCGAGAAGGTGGCGTTATAATTCGAGATCGCGTTACCAAACAGGATGCGATCCGAATTGGCCGCCGTCCACGTGTTCTTGTTCGCTGCCGTAGCAACATCGAAGTTCACGAGATCGGTTGATGCGCCGGACGTGCCCACGACCACCGAGGCCATAGCCTTGATGATATCGTCGCGGAGCTTTTCCGACTCCCACACATTGAGGCCATCCTTGGCCGCGTTGAGCAGGTTGACTTCGGTCTTGTAACTGGTCGATTTGGGCACGCGAACCGCGTTACGCCGCCAGTCGATCGACATGGCGAAGTTGAAATTGACCAGCTCCTCTTCGGCACCGTCCAGAATTTCCGAACCGGTGACGCCAGAACCGGTCAGGCGACCGATGAACGGGATGTTGATGGTCTTGCCCGCCTCTTCCTGAAGCTCGTAACGAGTCAGGATGATGCCGCCCTTGTTGAGGTCGGCGTTCGACATGTAGGGCATGAACCGCGAATCGCGCACGTACTCCTGGAAGTACTTGGCGATCCACTTCTGCTTTTCGGATGCAGAAGCGAGAACGACTTCAGACATGATCTATTTCCTATTGTCCGAATAGGCCCGCATATGCGACGCCCGGACCAGCCGGGACGTGGGCCGCACCACCGCCGGCACTAGGTGCGGAAGCAATGGAGCGCGCAGGGATTGGGGCCTGCTCTTGGGGAGTAGCAGCAGCCACGGGGGCAGCAGCCGATTGCGTGTCGGGCGTCTGCGCGGCTTGCCACGCGAGGAACGCTTCTATTTTGGAAGGATCGACGGTAGCGCCCAGCTTATCGAGCGCCTGAGTGCGCTGATATTGGGCAACCGCAAATCCATAGGGGTTGCGTTGGGAGAGAACTTGCTGATGGAAGGACGGGTCTTCGGCGAACCGCTTGACCGCCCAATCCTTGACCGCGTCCACCGTCTCGTTGCCGAACTTCTCGCGCGTCATCTCTTCCGACATGTCGAGCTTGGCACTGAGTACGGCTTGCTGGGTCTGGTCTAACCTGAGATCGACATAACCCTCATCATCCGGTGACGGCGCGGGCCGTTGGAACTGCCGAAGCTGATCCTCCAGTGCCTTTGCCCGATCACGTTCCGCCTTCAACTGGTCGCGCGTATCCAGAACCGCCGCGAGAGGCACATAGCCTTCGGGGATGACTGGCTTAGCGGCCGGCTCGGGGCTGGGAATCGGCGCGGGCGCCGGCTCATTCACAACCTCGGGTGGCGTTTCGACAGGCGCAGCGTTGGCAGGAGCCTCAACAGCGCCGGGTACGTCTTCAGGTCCGGCTTCCGCCGGGTTCAGAAAGTCCAAAGTATCCATTGTTCACCCTCGCCGCTATTGCGTCAGCGGCTCCACGATACGCCCGGTCCCCGGCGGCAGGTTTCCGCTTTACGCTGCGGCAGCTGATCGCCCGTTAACCCCGGCGGCGGGTACTGGCAGGGGCGTTGCGGCCTCTAGCCCTGTTGCGAACATGTTGACGTGAGCCTCGTTCTCGAGAACTTGCGCCTTCACGGTGTTGAGAGTGGCCACCGACTGATCCACGGCGATCTGCGCCTGCATTTCGGCTGCGGCCAATTGCTGTTGCTGTTGCGCGGCCGGATCGGGCTGGCTTGATAGCTCTTCAAGCTTCTGGAGTAGATCAGCCTTGTTCGGCAGCGACGACATCTGAATGAGCAGCGGCAGCGGGATCTGCACCGCGTCGGCGCGGGCCAGGTCAACCAGCATCTGGAACTGCTCTTGCTGGAGCGATTGCGTGTTGGAGACGGTATCGAGGATGATATCCACGTCCATCTCAGCCAACTGGTTTTCGTAGCCCAGGATCACCTCTTGCGTTCCGACCATGGGCATACCCGTCTCCGGGTGCGGCACGATCGCGGGCACTTGGGCGACCTTGGGCTGGTTGATCCCGATATACTGAGGCGCATTCATGTCGTCGGTGACGCGAACGTAATCCTCCGACTTCCAGAATTGCTTGGCACGGGTCCAACACGCCCGATAGACGCGAAGCTCCCATTCCTCGATACCGCCCAGCACAACGGCCAGTTCGGTCATGCCGGCCTGTTGGCGCACTAACTGTGCCCGGCCCGATTGATCCTCACCAGAGCGGCCCAGAACGGCCGGGTTTGGCCCCATGCGCTCGATCTCTGCGGTCGAAATGCCGAGCAAGTTGAACTGGCCCGTCGACATATCGGTTGTCTGGGAAGGCTTGAACCCAAACGGGATCACACCGTCCGGCCGGGCAGCTTCCTTGCGGGCAACATCGGCAGACGCATCAAAGCCCTCAACATCGGTTTCGAGCTGCCGACTGTTCAACAGGTGCAGCAGCTTTGCGCGGCGCTTGTTGATCTCGTCCTGCGGCCCGCGCATGTCGCGAACGATGCCGTAGCGGTTGTTCTCTCGATCGATAAAGCACGACTGCGCTACGATCGGGCACACAGGCCGCCCCTTGGGGTCCTTGTATGGCGATAGCTCTGCCGAGATGATGCCGTTGCCGTAGAACGTGCAGCGATACCAGTTGGCGCCCTCGCGGTGATACATCTCCACCACCAGCACACGGCGGCGACGGGGATCGATCCATGTAATAGCGCTGTTGCCGGGGCGGTCGGCGAACGTCATGCCCATCTGGGTCATGGCGGCGTCAACGCCGACTTGTATCTGCCCCTTCAGGTCGGGATGCGCCGCCTCCAGATCGTCGGCGTACATCCACTTGGCAAAGCCCAGATAGCGGGCGTCGCCGAAGTCCTGGCGCCTCGCGCGGGGATCGTAGAAGAACTCTTCCCAACGCCCCTGGACTATCTCAATGCGGCCATCCTCGTTGGGCTCGACAATGACCGCGCACGTGCCCTGCACCAGATAGTTCTGCGCAGCATCGATCCGGACGGCGTGGAAGTTGCTCTCGTCCGCGATGAACCGCAGTACCTTCGATGCAACGTCGCTCGATTGCTCATCATCGGGGTTGCGAGCATACGCCCTCGGACTCGTCTTGCCCTGCTTGATGACACCCAGCGAGCCAAGGACCGCAGGGCGCACGCGATTGAAGATAGCGTCCGGCTGGCGGCGCTCCTGCAACACGCGGCGCTCGTCTGCCGTTAGCTGGTAGCCGTTGAAATAGTCGTCGTCCGTCTGGCTCTCGATGCGCCCCTGTTCGGTGACTGTCTGCGATTCCGTGAACATGCGCTTGTATTTGGCGAGGTCGGGCGCCTGCGTGTCGCCGTTCTGCATCACCTGTGCGTTGTCGGGCTGCGATCCAGAGGCGGTTACAGGGTTTTCCATCCGGTCCCGCCTCCTGTGTTGCGCCTGAAGCTGTCGCTGGGATTACGGCTAACGTCCCTCACAGGAACAATGGCCGCGTGAACTTGATCAAGCGCGCGGCCAATGATGCTCGCCGCGTCAACCTCGTCGTCATGTTTGCCGGCTGGGAACGCCAGGAACTCGGCTACGTCTGCGCCCGGCTCCACGAACACCATGCCCATCGATGCCCTGGCCTGAAACCCCCGAGCCCGCGTTGCTTTGTCGTGGATCGACGGCAGCCATTCCAGCCGGCAATGAACCTGTCTCTCACGCATACGGCGCAAGAGCATCGGCTTCACCGCTTTCTCAATCACCCCAGCCTCACCGAACCACGCCAGAGGCCTGTACCTGGCGATCAGGTCTATCTTGCGCTCGATCCACTCATCCGCTGCCGTCTGGCCTCTCCAGCCATCCAGACGATAGAGAGCGTCCTTCTCGTCAACGCCCCAGATCCGATGAACCGTGTAATCGCCCCCGCCATCCGTCACCGCGTAGTCACTGGTGCCGTAGATGCGTAGATGCTCGGGCTTCTTGTCCCATTCCTTCAGCCAGTCTCGCTGGAAAAACGTGCCTTCGTCCGGTTGTGGCCGCTGCTGATAGAGCGCTGACCATTCGCGTGCACCGATGGTGTTCTTGATGCGCTCCAGCGCCGGGACATCGTACCATTCCGGCCAGAGCGCTTTGCCCTGCTTGTCGATCGCAGGGAGATCGAGAACAGTCCATTGCCCGCCATCTTCAATCCGACCATCCTGCTCAAGCAACCTGCCGGCCAAATCGTCCTCATGCCAACGGGTCTGAATCAGGACGATCGCACCGCCCGGCATCAAGCGCGTATAGAATGTGGAGCGGTACCAGTTCCAAACCTTGTCGCGCTGATTCTGGCTGTCCGCTTCCTCACGATCCTTGAACGGGTCATCAATCAGCCCAAGGTGAGCGCCTCTGCCAGTTGTCGCCGTGCCCACCCCGACCGCGTAATACGCGCCGCCATGTTCGGTGTTCATCCGATCCGATGCGCGGCTATCCTGCCGCAGCCTGACACCCGGAAACACGTCGCCATGCTCGGGCGACGATAGAATGTTTTTTACCTCGCGCCCGAAATCGCTAGCCAGATCGCTGTTATAACTGGACGCAATGATTTGCTTGGCGGGATTGCGGCCGAGAAACCACGCTGGGAATCTCTTCGATGCCTTCTCGCTCTTACCGTGACGCGGAGGCATGAATACCATGAGGCGGTCAATCTCGCCGGCCTCAACCTTCTCCAGCTCAACGTCTAGCCGCGCCTGATGATGAGCATGGATATAATCCGGGCTGGTGTAACTAGTGTACGCTGCCAGGCTTCGGCGCGCGCGCTCCGCTTGTATCTCCCTCAGCGTTGGCGCTCTTTGCGACAAGAGCCTCAAGCGCGTCGAGTTCATCGGTGCTGAGCCCAGAGAGGTCATGCCGGTGCGTCACCTCTGCATTGTAATTGACGTCCAGCTTGTCGCCGTATTCCTTTGGCAACCACTTGCCGGCCAGTCTCAGGCGCGTGTCGATACGAACACGCTTGTTTGCGACCTGAACGGGATCGTTCGTGGGCTCATCAGCGATATCGAGGCACTCTTCAGCAAGGGCGTGAACACCTCGCGCGCGCGCCGCGCGGAATTGTCCGGCGAACACTTCATCAATCTCAATCCGCTCATAGACGGAAGAGCGCGAGAGCATTCTCGGATCACGACAGATGCGAGAAAGCGGTTCTCCCTTTGAAGTGCGATCGAGCAACTCCGCAATCATGTCATCGGCAAACTCGCCTTTGCTCATGACGCGCTCCTAAGTGAACCCGCCGCCCTACTGTCTCGTCGCCTGGCTGATCGTGCATCGACGGAGGGAGGGGCGGCGGGAACCGGCTGGGTTCGGAAAGGGGAGGCGACCATGCCGGAGTGTTGATCAATGCAGTCGCAGCCCCGCGATTTGCAGGGGGCGACTGTGGTGGCTCGGCCACGCGGGACAGTCTAGGCCGCTTGAGCGGCGGTGTCCGAATTAGACACGCTCGCCTCTAGCAAATCTTGAGGCAAAAGCCAAGCGGCAATTGTGACCTTGAAACTGCCCCCAAACGCGACAAGCGCTGACTTACCGTCGCTCTGCTCAACGATGCCTGACAAGCCGGCGAATGCTCCGTCTGCGATGTCCACGCGAGTGCCGATCGGAACAACCGTGCGCTGCCGTTTGCGCTGATCCAGCGCGGCGGTTTCCTCCACATGCCTCAAGCCGAGAATGTCATTGTCCGAGACGATCGGGACGCGGTTGAGGTGACGGAATATCGAGAATGCCGGATGCGGACTGAGTATCAGCGTCCGTAGGCGTTGCAGTTCGCCGATATGCACCGATCTCGCGAACACGAATGTCGGCATGATCGGCGTCGGGCTATCGACACGATCGCGAGCCCTGCCCTTTCGCTTCGTCACGCTGCCAATCGGCGTCCATGCGGAGATGCCGCTGTCCCTAAGTGACGACGCAAGGCGCATCGTGCTAGCGCCGCGCGTGCGCAGGATGCACCAACCTTCTTGCCCCCCCATGATAAATCCTCCGATCAGTATTTGCCGCCAGAATTGAACTTGTCAGAGATGACCCGAGCGCCCGTGATCACCAGCAACGCGATCACGCCAATGAGAATCCAGCCCATCGTTTAGATCCTCTTGTCCGTTTGGGTCATGACGGCTTCCGTCCGAGCACAGCGACCGCGAGAAACCCAATATTCGCGGCGTAGGCATAAGCCCGCATCAATCCATCAAACGACAACGGCGAGTTGGGCGTGGCGATCCAAATGATAATCGTGAAGGCAGACGCGCCGATCGCGAACCAAATGGAGAAAATGCGAAACTCGCTCACCGTTCTTCCTCTCGATATGCCAGGGTGTAGGGATGGGTCATGCGGTGAGCCTGTTCACACGCGAAAAGCGGTGATCGAACTTCACGTCCTCGCTGCAACACTCGCCCGGCAGGCCCATGCGGACCTTCACGACGGCGAGTTGCGCCTCGTTCTGGGTTTTGTCCTTGCGGTGATAGACGAGCCCGTAATCCGCTTTGTTCGACCAGTTTGCCGAGTCCGACACGTCGTAGAGGCTCGGCAGTTGGTTGGTGCCCTTTTGGGGTTTCGTTGGGTGCGCCACGATCCAGACAGCGACATTGTGCTGCCGGGCGAAAGCTTTGACGCGGCGAATGGCGCGCCCGACATATTCGGTCAGCGTTTCGTCACGGCGGCGCTTGTGCTCCAGCTCGTTCCAAGGATCGAGCACGACCAGCTTGGCCCCATCCCTCATCACGGCAGCGCGAGCAGTATCGAGGAAGCGCTCAATGTCGAACTCTAGATCCTCGTCCAGAGCGTTCGTGATGATGCGGATATGCTTTTCGATCTGGTCGTATGCGGCGGGACGATCGGGGTGTTTGGGAAAGTCATAGGCCGAACAGCCAATCATTGCGCGGGCTATGCCGTCGACCAGTATCGGCTTAGGCATCGTCTCGAAGCTGGCGATAACGCAGGTCACGCCCCGGCTCACGCAATAGCCCAGGATCGTATTCATCACCGTCGTCTTGCCCATGTTCGCGTAGCCGGTGAACACGGTCAGCGTGCCAAGGACGATCTGCATCTTGCCGTCCAGGGCATCGATCCCGGTTTCCATGCCGCGCACCTCCGGGGCGTCCGGGAAATCGCTGACGCAGTAGAGGCCCTTGACCGGCCACGGCTTGGCACTGTCGATCAGCCGCACAACGCCTGCCTGTCCTTGGTCGAGAAAAACCTCGTTCAGGTCTTTCTTGCCTTCGGGATAAGTGACGAACCGGCAGCGCTCCGGCCCCAGGATTGCAGCCAAGTCGTGGGCAAGCGTTGCGCCCGGCTTGTCGCCGTCCGTGGCTAGAATGAACTCCTTGACCCTCTTGAGGTCAGTCTCATGCTCCCACAGGAAAGCGTAACGGTTGGCGTTGACCGGATCATCGATCGCCTGTGCAGGCGCGCCGTTCGGAACGCTGACACTGGCATCGAATCCACATTGGATCGCGATCAGCGCGTCAAATTCGCCCTCCGTGATGATAACGGATTTGCTGCCGTCCTGCACCGATGAGAGTTTCAGCGCCGCTTCGTTCCACAGGCACAGCCGGCCGCCCTTGTCCATGCGGTGCTGCTTGTCCGCTGTTAGCCGGAACTTGCGGTTCACGACTGCCCCGTCCAGCCGGTAGGGAAAGACGAGCCAGTTGCCCACGCTGTCCTGTTGCGTCGATACGCCCAGCGTTTCCGCCAAATCGGATTGGATGCCGCGATCGGAAAGCCATTTCTTGTGCTTGTCGTGGATCACCTGTTCCTCCTGAAAATCCGCAATTATGGCAGTACCAAACCAGCCCATCGTCGCTGGTTGAGACGGAGAGGCAGCGGTCCCGCTTGTGCTTCCGGGTGTGGCTGCACTCTGGGCAAAGTTGCTTGCCCGCTTCGGCTGGCGCCCAGGTCACAGCGGTACCACCGGTTGCGGCTGGCCATTGCTGGCGTGCCGCCTGAAATACCCCTCGCAATAGGCGACGGGATCGACCGCACGCTCCATCTGCGCCGCATTGATCGCTGCTAGCGTGACCGGCTTGCCCCGCTCTCGAAGCCATTTGTTGACCAGCGCGCCAGGGTCACCGCTGACCTTGGGCTTGAGGAACGCCTTTGCGTCAGCCCAAAATTTAGCTTCCTCATCGACAGGCGAACGCCCGTTATCGTTAGATAACGGAACCTCTGTTTCTGTATCTGTATCTGGGGGCGTTTCAGTAGCGGTTTTGGAACGTTGCCGGAAACGTTTCACTCTGTCGGTTGAAACGTCCGATTTGTATTGCCTAGCGTTCCATCCGTGCGGTTCGAAACCGTCATCTACAGGATCGAGCAACCCAGATGAAACGAGGCGCGAAACGGTCGCCGAAGCCTTTGCGGGCACCAGGCGGAGGGCAAATGCAATGTCCGCAGTGCACGGTAGCTTCCCATCGTTACGCGACGACAGGCACAGCATGTTGACCCACGCCTTGAAGTCATCGCCGGAAAGGCGCTGCACCTTTGGGTCGTCTAGCAATTCATCATATAGGCGAAACCAACGGCTCATGCTGTCTCCAATCCGTGCGCTTCGATCAGCAACCGCGTTTCTTCATCGGTGATCAGGCCACCCATGCGAGCCGTTAGGATCATCTGCTTGCGAGCTGATGCCGTAACGCAGCCATTGATGAGTTGCTGAAAGCTGCGCATCTGTTCGGCGCGCTCTAAGACACCGGGGAACAGGCTACCGATCGCGCGGGCAGTCATGCCGCCTCCCCTGCCAAGCTCCAGATCTCGACCTCGCATTCCGAAACGGTGCGGTCGCGATCGATGCGGAGGGTGTTGATCCACTGATCACCGACGATGATGCCGGCGCTCACCAGTGCATCGCAGCACGCCTTCTCGCGGTTAGCGATGTCGCCCTGGTGGTTGAGGTTGAGGCGGATATGGACGCCGTATGGCTTTTCCAGCTTCGGGAGCGCCGTGTAGCGTTCAAGCGTCTCAGCCGCGCGCTTCTTCCATACCTTGTAGTCAGGTGACGGAAACCGCCCCTTGCCCGTCGCGTTGCGGGAATTGATGAACATCATGTTCGTGCTGGGGGGCATGGGAAGCGAGATGATCACAGCCGCCCCCGGTGCCAGCGGTAGACCTTGCCGTTCCAATACGAGATGACGGACTGTGCGAAGTTACCCGACTCCGCTATGTGGAGCTCGATCGGCACAAGCGTCTGGTTGCGTGCCGGATCGCGGTAGCCAACCAGCGGAATGCGCTCCGCCATCATGCCCGCGCCCTCCCCTTCAAGGCAGCGGCGCGATGAGCCAGGTATTGGCGATGCTCGTAGCTGGAGAGCGTTTGCTGCACCAACTCGTCCAAGCGCTTCATGGCTTTGCGTTGGCGATAGGAGGCTATGAGATGGGAGATCATTGCCTTAGGCCGCTTTTCCCAGCGTCACGACTTCTGGCCGTGCCGGACGTGCGCGAATGACGGCAGCGTCCGAGCGACCGAGATCAATCGCATGGCTGTAGTGCGGACGGTCGCGGGCAATAATATCGAGCATGATCCGAGCGCCGGTCAGGTCGCCCAAGGCGATTGCGCGGGACAGTTCACGAAATTCCTCTTCCATTTTCCTTCTCCTTAAATAGCCATTGGGCCGATGATGTGGGTTGCGCCCATGCGATCTCGGGGTGTGATGCGAGCGCGCTTGACCTCTCGCCCGATATGCATTTCGGCGTCGTCTCCAGGCACGTGGCGGAGCGCTTCGCGAAGAAACGCGACGTTGTACCCGAGTGTCTGCGGCGGCCCGTCATAGGCGGCCGGGACTTCCTCTGACGCCTCTCCGATCTTCGGGTTGGTCAGGGCCATCGTGATCTTGTCGGTCGTTAGATCGAGCCGCACGACCTTCGAATATTTGTCGGATGCTACCGACAGGCGGCTGCACGCATTGGCTAGCTCGCGCGGGTCGAACATCACAGGATGTTCTGATTGCTCATCGATCAGTTTGGCGTAGTCGATGAACCCTTGGTGGTGCAGCGCGGCGGTCAGGACCCAGTCCGATACCTCAAACTGCGCAAGCTTGTCGGTAGCCGATATCGAGCAGTCCGCGTCGGGGGCTCTCTTGCACAGGCGCGTCAGAACGTCCGCCGCTTTCAGCGGCAGATTGAACTCAGGGAGGTCGGCGCCCGTGTTGGTGATGACGTCAGCCGCGAGACGCACGCCGGAATAGCTAGCGAGACAAACATCGCCGCTCGATAACCGAAACCGGAAATTGACGGCGCCGACGCTGGATCCGATGTCGTCAGGATCGAAATAGTTGACGCTATCCAATGCCTCGAACAGATCGCGCGCTTTGACGACAGCCTGCTCACCTTTTGCGATCTTGGGCGGCATTGGGAAGAAGTCTGCAACGTTGAGCGGCAAAGACAGGCGCGAGCGACCGCAGGATACCTGCGCCTTTCCATCACCTGTCCTGATCGTCAGTTCTTCGCCGATCATACCGGACGCTGAGCGCGCCAATAGGTCAGCCGGGACAGAGCATGCAGTGATAGCGTCGCACGACGCCGCAACCTCGCGTGTGAGCCATAACGACATGTCGGTCCAGACCAGCGACGCAGCGCCCTTAGCGATCGACATACGGACGCCAGTCGAAACGGCGCCGTCCGGCCCGTCCGAAACCAGTTGCCCCTGTTTCATGGCATCGGCCAATTGCTGCCGATTGAAACGGATGGTGGCGCTCATGCGACTTCTCGCGGTGCTAGCTTGCTCAACAGCGCTTCGATCGCATCACGGGCATTTTCCAGCGTGCTGCGATTGGCGCGGACCTCGTTGCTGTCGATCGCGTCATCGTCCTCAAGCGCGACGGACAGGGCGAGCGCGGCTTTCAGAACAGCAGAGCCCTTGGCGCGGTCTGTCCCGATGGCGGCAGGGCGGCTGTCGACGCACAGACGGTCGAGTGCTCCCGTGAAGCGGCCATTCCATTCGCGCTTGGCGCGGGCAAAGGCGATTACGCCCATTTCCTGCTGCCCGCTCGCGTACTTGCCGGCCTGATCCTCGCTCTTGCCGAGAACCGCAGCCATGTCGGCGAACGTCAACTTGTCGTCGCGCCGGATGGCCGAGAGCGATTCCGCCAATGCGTCCAAAACGGACGAAGCGGAAAAGATTGGCTTTTCCCGCTCGGCATTGTTGCGGTGCGTCATTTAGAGGCGCTTCCGTAATGATCGATGAAGCCCCTGCCCTTGACCCTGTCCTGTTGAGCACGGCGGTAGCGCGCGTGCTGGCGGGCATCGGCGATCTCGATGAGCCCGTAGAGGCCGCCACAAATGATCGCGGTGCCGACAATGCCGACGACAATGCTCCAGAAGTCAGCCATCAGGCTTCTCCGTCATGTTGAGTGAGTGCGCCGTTGCTGACCTTCGGGGACCGTGTCGGCGCGGAGTATGCCGCCGCCCCACCCCGTTGACGCCCATTGGGCGCAGGAAAGCCGTTGTCAGGACCGCCGGCGCGGTCGAACCCAAAGGATGGGGCGGTATGCACTCAGACGCTCGCGAGCCGCTGGGCTTGATTGTTGAGGATTTCGAGCGTGTTGATCAGGTCGGAAATCGTGTCGTCCAGGTCGCCGACAACGCCATTGTTCAGGCGCGGCTCGGAGGGCTTGTTACCGACCGAAGTCGGGACACAGCCAAGCAAGCGGTCGAGCTCTGCGCCGAAGTTCGAGCGCGCGCCGTCTGCCATCGAAACAGACTGGCGAACACGATCGAGAATGGCGGTCAGCTTGGACGCGCTGACCTCAGCTGTGCCGTAATCGACAATTCGCTGTGCGGCGGTGGCGCGCAATCGATCCGCTTCGCTGAGGTTAGTGGCGTCGTACATCGTTCAATTCCTCTCGTTGGTGAGACAAAGACCGGCGGGGTGTTGGAAAGGGGGTGGGCACACCCCGCCGGGAGTGACGGAAGCCGGTGCTGCCGGGCTGCCGTTATGGGTCATGCTGCTTTTGGCGTCGGCGGTTTGCGCTCGGGCATCGTGCGCAAGAACCAGTCGGCGTCCACGTCATCGCGAGCGGCAAGGTCGATCAACGGCGACCAATGCTCGGGAGGAATGCGATTGCGCGACCTCCACTGCCGGACGTTGATGCTTTCGATCCCGAGAAACTCGGCGACCTTAGGCGGCCCACCAAGCTTGGCGATCAGTGCGTTGTGATCATTCAAAGGCTGCATAGCGCGACGCTACGCGATGTAGCGCATAATAGCAATATGATTTGTAGCGCGGCGCTATGCAATGGTCCGCGTATGGCGGATGATTCGATGGAAGCTCAGGCGAAACGGCTGCGCGCAGCACGTGAAAAGCGATTTAAGTCGGCCAAGGACTTCGCCGACGAGATGAAAATTAAGGCCGTGACGTATCGGGCGTATGAGGCTGGGCAAAATAGCTATGCCAAGCTGGCCCACCAATTCGCCGGACGGCTACAGGTCAGCGCACGCTGGCTCTTGGAGGGGACTGAGCCAGAGCAATTGCGCGACGAGGCGGGCGAAGAGGTCGACGCCAAGAAACTTGGCCTGGCGCTCGTGCCACAGCTCGAAATTGGCTACAGCATGGGCGGCGGGTCGGTTTTCCACGAATACCGCCATATGGGTTTCATGCCGTTCCAACGGGATTGGCTGAAAGGCATCATGCGCGGAAGCGTCGCCGATTTATTTGTTGCCCGGGGCGACGGGGATTCGATGACGCCCACCATGTTGGACGGCGACATTGTGCTGATCGACACATCCCAGCGCCGGGTTGAGCAGCAGGACCGCATTTGGGCGCTCAGTTACGGCGATTTGGGGATGATCAAGCGCGTCCGGCGATTGCCGTCCGGCGCCTATCGGATCCTCTCGGATAATCCGTCTGTGCCGCCGATTGACGCCTTTGACGAAGAAATGCAGGTTGTCGGCCGCGTGATCTGGATTGGGAGGCGCATGTGAATTGGGGGCAGCGAACAATCCTGATCTTTGCCGGCCTGCTTTTGCTGCTGTTCGGCTTTAACAATGTCATGGACTCATTCACGCCGCATTCGACGCTCGCCACTGTCCAATTCGTCCTGGCTGTGATTTGCTTCGTGATCGCCAGTAGAAGTAGAAACGTGTTCTGACTCTTGGTGAACCCTGAGCAAAGCGGGCACAGGACAACTACCCCTGACGCATCAAGGGCAGTCCCGCCCGCTTCGACTGTATGACTCTCGGAGCCACCCGTCGCTTCGCGTGCGCGCCCAGCTCGGAGCAAGTGGGCGCTTGGCAGTTGCTTCCGAGGCTACTCCGCCCCGCCGGTCCCCGCTCTGCCTTTCGGACTCGGGTATTGCTTTGACCGGACCCCTTCTGGTAACAGCGTAAACATCGCGCGCCAGAGTATCGAACCAACCCGCACGATCGCCCCCGGGAAGCCTGCACAGCTTCGCCGGGATTTTTTATGTAGCACGGGATGGAACGTATCGGAACCGAAAAATAGCGGCCTGGTAGCATTCGTCGGAACGGGTCCGAAACATGGGCTATAAAAAATAACACTGCGCTATTGACGCGCTATGGAATGTAGCGTACCACCCCTTCAACACGATCAGAGTGTTGGAGGAACGAAGATGGATCGCCCCGAAACTATTAGCCTGCTCCGGATGGGCCACGACGAGATCGTGACCCTGCGCCGCCGGATTGCCGCGATGGAGCCCAAGGCCCACGCTTACGATACGATCGCCATCCTCGCCCGTCAGTCCGAAGTACGCGGCGATAACGGCTACGGCGTCGATGTTGCATGGCGTCTGGAAAACGCCGTCAACGAGCTGATCGCCGAACGCGAAGCCGAAGCGCTCGCCGACTCCAAGCCCAAGGATGCTGACCCCGCCTGACCTCCCCAGAGGGCGGGCGCACTCCCCTATGCGTCCGCCCCGAGGATGAGGTTTCAGGTCTTAGAGTGTTGGAGGCGGAATATGGTTCGGGATGTGGAAGTTGGGCGCGCCGCTGACGCGGAAGCTGCTCTAGTCGCTGACGCGACCGGAGCCGCGAGCGTCTCCGCCCATGCGGGTAACGATCAGCCGCGCAGTGAGTATGCTCGCGGGCTTATCGCCGCCGCTGAGATCGCAGAGAAGTGGCGCGACGAGAACCGCGCCAGCGCAACTGAGGCACGCAAGAGCCACCCGGAACTTGCTGACCAGCTCAACGGCGCCGCAATAGAGTGCCATGCCATTGCTGGCGAAATTCGTCGACTGGCTCGCTCGGCATGACCGCTCACTCCCACCCTATAGAAGAAGCCGGTGACTGGATCGAATGGTCTGGAGGGGAGTGTCCAGTGGGCCCGCGCACGGTCATCGAAACGCAGATGCGCCACGAAACGCCGCAATGCTACGATCCCGACCGGTGTGAAGCTGGCTCGTACATATGGAGCCACGATGGCGGAGCGTGGGACATCGTCGCCTACCGCGTGGTGTCGAAATGAACGCCCCCGCTACCCTGACCGCGCAAACCGCTATTTTCTGGTGCCCAAGCTGTGAAGCGATGGTCCCTTCTGATCCGAAGGGGCTCTGCGCTGGCTGCGATAGCATCATCGACCTGACCCTCTGGCAGGAAACAGAGGAAGCCTTTCAGGCCAACGAACGCGCGGCTGAGATCGCTGCAAAGCTAGATCCGGTCGATCCGTTTTTCGCACCGAACCGCGCTCTTGAACGAGGATACCTGTGATGGGTGAACCGAAATTCCCTGACGCATTCGTCCAACTGACGGGCGAAGATGGCAACATGGGCGCTATCATGGGACGCGTCGTTCGCGAGCTAAAGAGGGTCGGCGCTAGACCCGATGACATACGCGACTTCCGCATGTCGATCATGGGGGCTGCCAGTTACGACGACGCGCTGAATCGTGTCGGCCAGTGGGTTGAAGTCGGATGACCCTCCCCTTCTTTGCGTCCGATCGGGCGCTCAACCGTGGATATTGGAGGGCTGGGTAATGGCCGATGTGAAGTTTACGCCGGGGCCTTGGCGCATCTCAAATTGCGATGTGAAACCCACCACATACAATGACGGGCGGCGCTTCTTAGAAGTGCTGGCGGGAGATCAGATTCGCTCGCCACATATCAGGAGCTTGCAGGGCTATATTGACTGCGGCGGCACTTCCGTTTGCCACATCCAGCATGGCCCACGGGAGGCAAACGCCAACCTGATCGCTGCGTCACCGGACCTGTACGATGCGCTGGATCAGGTGATGACCGGCGGGAACCATCTCGCGTCGATACTTGTCAACCGCGTCGGCGCCGACTTTGCCGAGCGATTTCCTCCCGAAATGGAGCCAGAGGATGCGCTCAGAACACTCTGCGCAACCGATCAATATGACGTGTGGTGCTGCTGGCGCGAGATCATGCTCGCACGCCCAGCCCTCGCCAAAGCGCGGGGCGAATCATGACCCAGCCCATCACCCGCTTCACTGCCATGCTCAACGAGAGCGTGCGCGAAGATGCCAGCATCCAAGGTCGCTTGGGGGTGTGCCTGAATAGGATGATTGAACTTCAGATGCAGGCTTACCCGTCTGTTTGGTCATCCGATGAGCGCCGCGAGGAAGCGGAGAAGTTTCTTTATGGAGGTGTGAAGTGAGCGAATACTTGGCGAATGCTTCGCACCGCGCTTTCGTGCCTTCGGCATCGAACCCCGCTTCGCGTGTTTCGCCCCTCCGGGCTTCAATCGACTTTCGCGCGGGAGAATGACCATGTGGTTCCGCAAGCAGAATTGCCGGTGCGATCATGCCGCAGTGCAAGCGCCGCCGAAGGAGCCGTGCGTTGCGCCGTCATCCCCAGCTTTGGCTCTTGAACGCTCGCTCACCGACCCAGAAACGCGTGGAGAGTGGAAGCTGGAACCCGGCGTACCCGATCTGATCGGTGTCACCAGACACTATCGGAACGACTTGCGAGATATATCCATCACGTCCTGTTTCAGCAGATACTCTTATGGCATCTACCTTTCTACGCCATTCACGCTGACTACGCAGGAAGAGGGCGTTGTCCGGCGAGCGCTGGATGCTTGGAGCGCACACCGGCAATCCATCCGCGAGCAGGAAGCTCTCGCGCGGCTGGTGAGCCCCGCGTCAAGGATCGAAGCGGCGCCAGCCGACGAGACGCGTAGCGGCTCGGCCGAAGGCGAGAGCCTGACCGGCGAAGCCGGGGACGCCCAAACCACCCCATCGGAGAACCCCTCATGACAACCAAGGTGATGGAGGGCCTGAAGCCATGCCCGTTCTGCGGAGCGACGGATGAAGAGTTCCAGCTCCAGCCGTACCAGATGCACAACCTTGGCGGCGAACCCACTGATTGGGCTGTCGAGTGCGCCAACTGCGCAGCGTTCGGCCCCACGGCATTGACCAGCGAAGCATCCGCTACAGCTTGGAACACCCGAGCCTCTGATGCTGATCCGTTGAGAAGGGCTCTGGAGGTCGCAAGGGACTTCTTGCTCAACCACAGAGACAACGCTGCTGCGGAAATGTCGACGCTCGTAGTCATCGATGCCGCCCTTAGTAGTGGGGAGAACAACAATGGCGAGTGAACCGACAGAAGGTCTGGCGATTGCCGCTTCGCGTCACCGCGTCACTCAGGCTTCGCCCCGAGCCAGTTCCTGTCTCGGCCATTCGGTGAGTACCGCATATCGCAATCAAGGAGACAATCTGTGATCGAGCAGAGTGAAAGCATCGCCGCGCTCTCGAAAGCCCTGACGCAGGTTCAGGGCAGCGTAGAGGGTGCCGTCAAGGGCAAGGTAAACCCTGCCTTCAAGTCCAAGTACGCCGATCTGACGAGCGTGTGGGAGGCCTGCCGCGAGCCGCTGGTGATGAACGGCCTATCGGTCGTGCAATTCCCCGGCGAAATGATCGACAACCGCATGACGCTCACGACCCAGCTTTCGCACGAAAGCGGCGAATGGATGCGCTGCACGCTATCGATCCCGCTCACCAAGGCGGACGCGCAAGGCTACGGCTCGGCAGTCACCTATGCTCGCCGCTATGCCCTGGCTGCCGTGGTTGGCGTGTGCCCGGAGGATGACGACGGCAACGCCGCCAGCCGCGGCACGCCGCGCAACGACGCCAAGAGCGAGGATCGCATCACCGAAGCGCAGCGGGTTGAGCTAATGGCGCTAGCAGCCGGCAAGAACACCGACATGAAAGCCTTTTGCACCTTCTACAAGATCAACGCCCTGCCTGAGTTGCCAGCGTCGAAATACGCGCACGCCAAGGCCGCGCTGACCCGGAAGGAAGCGGCATGATCGAGCAGCGCACCGACGAATGGTTCGCGTCCCGCTGCGGCAAGGTGACAGCCAGCCGCATCGCCGACGTAATGGCGAAGACCAAGACCGGCTATGGCGCTGGCCGGGCGAACTACATGGCGCAGCTTGTCGCCGAGCGGCTGACCGGAACCACGGAATCCGGCTTCACCAATGCCGCCATGCAGTGGGGCACGGAGAAGGAACCGGAGGCACGCGAGTGCTATTCGTTCCATCGCGGGCTGCCGGTGGTCGAGGAAGGCTTTGTACCGCACCCGGCGATAGACATGGCCGGCGCGTCCCCCGATGGGCTGGTAGGCGATGACGGGCTGGTCGAGATCAAGTGTCCGAACACGGCCACACATATCGACACGCTGCTAGGCGCAGCGATCGACGACAAGTACGTCAAGCAGATGCAATTTCAGATGGCGTGCTGCGGGCGCCAATGGTGCGACTTCGCTTCCTACGACCCCAGGGTCGGCGTGGAGATGCAATTGCACGTCCGCCGTGTCGAGCGCGACGACGCCCTGATTGCCGAGATAGAGGAAGCGGTCGCAGCGTTTCTTGCCGAGCTTGACGATAAGGTCGCGCGCCTGACTGCCGAGTACCGGAAAGCAGCATGACACTCCCTGAGCGCGCCCAGATCGCTACGCAGACACGTCAGAGCATGGCCAACGAACGCGCTGCCATTTTCCTCCGGATGCTCGACGACGGCATCAACCGGAAGACGGCGCTGTACTATCTTGGCGTTAGCCCGCGCACAGCGTCTCGCTATCGGCAGAGGGTCGGCTGATGTTTCCGCAACGCCGCAAGCACAACAGCAAGCGCCCGAAAGAGCGCAACCGTTTCCCGAGCCATTGCGCCTGGGTGCGCGGATTCGAATGCTCTGTGCCCGGCTGTCAGGAAATACCGATCGAGGCCGCGCACGTCCGCGTCGGAACTGGCGGCGGAATGGGGATCAAGCCCCACGACAAGTGGGTGATCCCGCTCTGCCGCGACCATCACTCGGAACAGCACCGGATCGGTGAACCGACGTTCGAACGGACGCACGGTATCGACATGAAGAAGATTGCCGAGCGGTTGGCGGCGACAAGCCCGCATCGGTTCAAATGGCTGGAGGCCGTAGAATGAACGGCCAAACCATCATCCTGAGCAGCCGGAACGCGGTGATCAAGGCTCGTCAATTGCTCGTGCAGGCTCCCATAAATTCAGTGGTGAACATCACCGCGCCGCGTCGGACTAACGACCAGAACGCGCGCTTTTGGGCGCTTCTCAGTGATGTGTCGCGCTCAAAGCCCGGCGGTCGATCGATGACACCCGAACGCTGGAAAGCCGTCTTCATGCAGTCGTTCGGCCATCAGGTGCAATTCGAGAACGACCTAGACGGCAGGCCCTTTCCTGTCGGTCACTCCAGCTCGCGCCTTAGCAAGCAGGACATGTCCGACATGATGGAATTTATCTCGGCTTGGGGATCTGAAAACGGCGTCGTCTGGTCGGAGCCCAAGCAATGACAAAAGGCAGAATAATCGAAGCGTGCCCGCGCCCCGATAGCGAGGAAATCATGTTCACCGTTTTCCAGAACGATGGGACGCGCCGGACCTATTGGAAGCCGTGGTGGCGCGGGCATCTCCACGCCTTTCGGCTCATCTTCACCGGGAACGACGTTCGATACGTCGAACCCTCATGATTTCGAAGCGCAGCAATACCGCTAGCGCCAAGGGCCGGGATATCGCCCCCGGTGTTCCGGCCCAGAAAGGTAGTGTGATGGAAGAGCGCGTCTATCGATCGCAGGGCTACGCCATGGCCACCTTCGATCAAGGCCGCGATGCCGATGGCGCGCCGATCCATGAAGTGTGGGGCTTTGCCGACGAAGACAGTGGCAGCGAAGGCGACGGGTATCTGGAACTTCGCATCCACGAAATCGTGGAAACCCAGAAGTCTGGTACGCTAGCGGTCTATTATCGCCAGTGGTTCGCGCCCGATGGCGAGCCTGCTTTTGGCATGAAACCAAAGCGCCGCGTCGGTTCGCTGGCTAGCGTCAAGGCTCTGATCAATCGTCGCAAAATGCAGCCTATTGATGCAAAGGCTATTGGGTCAGGTGACTGGATCGAATGGTCTGGAGGCCCTGTGCCAGTCGAGCATTCAGATGCAATCGGCCATCTCCAGTTTCGCGGTGAAACGCGCGAACGGGCTGAGGCCCGCGAACCAACGACGCTCAATTATTGGCCATGGTTTGGCGAAGACGAAAAGTCGCTCGTTATCGCATACCGTGTGATGTCGGAGAACCCCGCATGACCGCCCTCCACACCCGCCTCCCCAATTTCGAACACGAGGCCCACGTCCTATCCGTTCGCCGGCAGATGCTAGCCCGCGACCCGCTCGCCAATGAACGCTGGCTCCGTCGAGCAAAAGCATACCCCAGGTTACAGAGGATCAAGCGGAGGGCGGGGTTGTGAGCAGCGACAAAGTCTATCACTTGGGGGCCGCCCTGCAAGGCATCGCCGATGAACATGCGGACGTGCTTTCTAGGCG
>Ga0207698_10000214_pt1 | contig 36073 bp, 39 predicted proteins | sample KBSCornC22_FD_184298 | JGI IMG/M metagenome (GOLD analysis project Ga0207698, IMG submission 184298) | Corn rhizosphere microbial communities from Kellogg Biological Station, Michigan, USA - KBS Corn C2-2 (SPAdes) (version 2) | ecosystem: Host-associated > Plants > Roots > Rhizosphere > Soil ... | reverse complement strand
CCAAGCACAAGTCGAGGAGGTTGCTCAAGTAGCAGCCAAGGTTCAGACCCTACTGGCCAGCACCGAGCAAGCCACGGCAGCAGCTGCAGCATCGGGCCGTGCGAGGTTGTTTGCAGTTGAAGCGAGCAGCCAAGAAACTCAGGCATATGTGTGGCTTGGGGTTTCCGCTGTTCTACTCATCGCGGTAGTCGCGATAGCGGTCCTGTTTTCTTTGGGCGATCTTCTGCCGCGTCCGCCTTCTGAGGACAGATTTGCCTTGGCGAATTATGTGCTAGGTAAAGTTCTAATTCTTGGCGCGATGACCTACGCGCTGACCTTCAGCACCCGCCAGTATGGGACGCTGCGACCTAACGCGACGATGAACCGGCACCGCAGCCACGCGCTTCGCACCTATCGGGCAATTGTTGAAGCGAGCCGGGGCGAGAACGCACATGACATCATCCTCACAGAGGCTGCGGAGGCAATCTTCACGCCCCAAGACAGCGGGTTCATCAAGAGTAGCCCAGGCGAACCAGCGGGCGTTGTCCAAGTCATCCAAGGACTTTTGAAGGCGCCGCCAACACCGCCCGCGACGTGATGCGTCGGGTATCGATAGACGCGGCGAGGTGCTTCTCCCGTAAAGGGGATTAGCCGATCCACGACGAAAGAGCAGCTGACGCCGCCGAGCCGATCTTCAACGAGAGGAGGCCAGCGATATACGCTGTCACCAAAAGCGATGCCATCAGCACCACAAGAGCAGCCAAGGCAAAGCCGGGGCGACCAGCCTTGTTGAATGACTCGACGATTTTACAGGTTACTTCCGGCCACTTCATGATGCACCTCGCGCTGAAATTATCCCGCAAAAGAACGGGGTGATTTTCGCGCTCGCGCATATGAACGTGAGCTAGGACGAATGTCCTACGGACATGTAGGCACACATTTTGCCGCGTTCGTCAACGTTGACTCCGATTCCATCCACACAATCCACACCCTTGCCAGTGTAATATGTTGAAATTGTTCGTTTTATCTTGAGGATCGTCCACGCACAGTCAGAAGCCCAACGGTCGATTCGCAGTTTGGCCAGCCCTCGGACGGCAGAGTCTTTACGTTCCGAACGGGAGCGTATCACCGCCGCCCGCTTGCAGCTGCCGCACCGGACTGCCGCACAAATGCCCGCAGCGGTCGTTGAGAAATGACTGATTTCTGCGGTTTTTTTGTGGCTTCCGGCAATCCAGCCCTGTCCGCCATCCGCTAGAGCGGATCCCGCAATCCCCAACGACAGACGATCGCTTCAGAATCGAAGCGTCGGACCCAGGATGATGGCGTCTGCGGCGAGCGCTACGATCGCGATCGCGATCCAGACCCAGCTCCGGCCGATCGCGAAAGGCTGTGCGGCCGCCGCTCCAGGGCGAATGGTGGACGGTCCCCACAACAAGGCCGACGGCCCACCGAAGGACGAGGCCACGGCGGAGGCGAGTAGGATAAACAACCCCTTTGGGTTCAGCAGGCCGACCGCGAAGGCGGAGCAGCCGATCGTGAAATAAGCCGTCCAGGAAAGCCGGCGTGCCTGCCGGCGCCCCGCATCATCCGTCCCGGTAAGTCGCGCGAGCGCGCGCATCGCGACGATCGCCCAGGCCCAGTAAAGCAGGAAGCCCCCGGCCCCGAGCAGGACGCGCCATATCGGCCAGCCCCGCACGCCGGCGAAGACCCCGTCCGCGCTCCAGTCGCCGATGCCGCTCACGCCCGAGAAGAAATAATAGCCGGTCCAGTCGAAGCCGCTCACCGCGAACAGCAGCCACCAGAAGAAACGGGCACGCGACCGTGAGGCGGGGGTCGCGCGCAGGACGCCCGCGGCAATGACCGCCGTGATCAGGTTCACCGTGCTGCCCGCGGCGGCGACCAGCCGGCCAACTGTCGGCGCGGCGGTGGCGGTGTCGCATTCGAGATAGAAGGCGCCCCATTCGCGCACGTGCTGCCCGAGCGCCAGGCACGCGCCGCCATGCCCGACGGCCTCGTGCAGCTGATTGGCGGCGAGCCCGGCGACAATGGCGATGGCCGCGACCGTCAGCAGGTCGATGCGATGACGGTCGTCGGTCATGAGGGCCCCTTCGCCGTAATGTTTCCCGCATCGGAGCGAACGGTCAAGCGAGGCCACTCGCAGAGCCCCGGCTGCACTTTGCTGCGGACGCGGCGCACGGATGGCATTAGGGAGGCGCGCATGCGCAGAGGCCATCGTCCATCCCAACCCTCCTCCAACCGCCCCCGTTTCTGGGGACGCCATGCGGTCAGCGCCGCGCTAGCCAATCCAGAGCGTATCGTGCGCCGCGTCTGGGGCACGCGCGAGGCGCTTGCCGCCTTTGGCGGATTCCCTTCTGATCTACCGGTCACCTTTGCCGAGGTCACCGATCTCGGCCGGCTGGTGCCGCAGGACGCACCGCATCAGGGGATCGTGATCGAGGTCGATCCGCTGCCCGACATCTGGCTGGGTGATCTGCTGGAAGAGGCGGCGAATGCCGGTCCCAATCGGCCGTTGCTCGTGCTCGATCAGGTGACCGATCCGCACAATGTTGGCGCCGTCCTGCGCTCGGCGGCGGCGTTCGACGCCATCGGCCTGATCACGCAGGATCGGCATGCGCCGCCCGAATCGGGCGCGTTGGCACGGGCGGCCTCGGGCGCGCTCGAGACGGTGCCGTGGGTGCGCGTCGTCAATCTGGCCCGCGCGCTCGACGAAATCGGCGAGGCGGGGTTCTGGCGGATCGGCTTGACCGGCCATACCGAGCGCACGCTCGCACAGGCGATCGGCACGGCGCGGGTCGCGCTGGTGCTCGGCGCGGAAGGCGAAGGCATGCGCCAGAATACCGAGACGCACTGCGACGAACTGGCGAAGCTGCCGATCAGCCCGAAGGTTGAGAGCTTGAACGTGTCCAATGCGGCCGCAATCGCGCTCTATGCGGTGGCCACGCGCTGAGACTGGGCGTCGCCCCGGCGGAGGCCGGGGCCGCAGGAGATTTGAGTAACGCTCCCCTATACGCCAGCGGCCCCGGCCTCCGCCGGGGCGACGAATTAAGATCAATCCTCTTTGGCGATCGTCACCGTCATGCCGTCGAGCGCATCCGTGAACGGGATTTGGCAGGACAGGCGCGACGTTGCGTCGCGATCGTCGGAAATGGCGAGCAATTCATTCTCGTCGTCGCTCATCGCCGGCAGCCGATCGGCATAGGCCGCGTCGACATGAACGTGGCAGGTGGCGCAGCTGCAGCAGCCGCCGCACAGAGCGAGCAGTTCGTCGATCCCGGCGTCGCGGATCACCTCCATCACCGACAGGCCGGTCTCGCCCTCGATCGTGCGCGTCTCGCCTTCGCGGGTGACGACGATCAGTTGGGGCATTATCGGAGACCTTTCGATCAAGAATGTGAGCGCTGCCCGAGCCCTATGGAAGGAGCGGCGCCCAAGCGCAATCCGGAGAAGGCAATGGGCCTGAGCGAAGAGCAATTGAAACGCAGCCTCGACGCGCTCGCGAAGACTGAGCCGGCGATCGCGGCGGGGCTGGAGCGGTACGGTTACCCCGCGCCGCGCATCCGCGACCGCGGGCACCAGACTCTGCTTCGCACCATCATCGGCCAGCAGGTGAGCGTGGCATCCGCCAATGCGATCTGGAAACGGCTGGAAGAGGCGATCGGCGCCGATTTCGACCCCGTGGTGCTGGCGGCAGCGCCCGACGAATTGCTGCGCGGCTGCGGCCTGTCGCGGCAGAAGATCAGCTATGTGAAAAGCCTGGCCGAACTGGTGGCGGGCGGCGAGCTCGATCTGTTCGATCTGCCGGCCGACGATGAGGAGGCGATCGCCGCCTTGGCGCGGATCAAGGGAATCGGACGCTGGTCGGCCGAAATCTACCTGCTGTTCGCCGAGGGGCGCGGCGACATCTGGCCGGCGGGCGACCTGGCGGTGCAGGAGGAAGTGGGGCAATTGCTCGGCCTGCCCGAGCGGCCGACGGAAAAGGCAGTCCGCGAGATTGCGCGCAAATGGAGCCCGCATCGCGGCGCGGCGGCAATCTTCACCTGGCACCATTATGGCCGGCGCCTCGCCGCCGGACGAGCGGAGAAGGCAGGCACCGAGACCAAGCTGCCGCTGTAAATTAAAAACGCATCGTCATTGCGAGCCCCGCAGGGGCGCGGCAATCCAGTCCGGCGGGCCTGGATCGCCACAGCGCTGCGCGCTTCGCGATGACGTGCGGCGGGAGCCGCTCCGTACCCCGGATCAGCGGGCAGTGCCGAGTGTCCGCCGCTTGGGCTCCCTCATTGCGAGACCTCGGCGGAAGCCCGGGGCGAAGCAATCCAGCCTTTGAGCGAGGGACTGGATTGCTTCGCTCCGCTCGCAATGACTCCTGGTTGCTAGAGCGATTTCGAGCCCGATGGACTCATCTGACGACTCGGAAATCGCGGTAAAACAATAGGCTAGAGCCCGCGCGCCGATGCAATCGGAGCGTGAAAGGCTCTAGCGCCTGGACTTCAATATCCGCTCTGCCAACTCGTGATCGCTGGGTTTATCGACGTCGATCCCCGCCTCGGCGAAGGGCAGGTCGATCGGCACCACCTTGGCACCCAGCTTGCGCCCCGCTTTCCCGAGCGCACCCGCCAGCGTGATCGTGCGCGTGATGGCGCGCAGCGCCAGACCCGGGCCGAAATGCCAGATCAGCTTCAACGCCTTCTTGCGGTCGCGCTCGACCTCGCTCCAGGCGAGCAATGCCGGCATCGCCCTCTCCGAGTGGAGCGCGAATAGATTGGCGCCGGTCCAATGACCGCACGCGAATTTGAGCCAGGTGCGGCGATTGTCGGGATAGGCGGCCAGCAAGGTGCGGCTGGAGACAAGGCCGACACCGACATCGGCCTCCCCCACTCCCGCAACCGCCGCCTCGACCATGGCGGGCGTCAGTAGCGGATGATCCGCCGTCGTGACGAGAACCGGCCAAGGCGCCACCTCTGTCCCGGCAAGCGCGGCGACGCTGACGGCAATGCCGCTGGTCGAAATCGCGGTCGCGACGCGCGGCTCATCCGCCAGCCAGGCGCAATCCCCGACGAACAAGGCCTTCGGTTGCTGCGCCACCACCAGCACCCGGGCGATCGAGGGAGCAGCGAGCAAGGTCTTCGCCACCCGCGACAGCATCGCCTCCCCATCGATACGGATCAGCGCCTTCCATTCCTGTCCGAAGGCCTGCGCGAGCGGGTCGATCCCCGGACGCTGGCCGGCGAGCAGGATCGCCGTCCAGCCGGTGCCGCTCATTCCGTCTCCGGCCGCCAGCCGCGCATGAAAGTGTCGACCGCATTGGCCACGTCCACGTCCACCTTGATCACCGACAGCCGCGCCGGGCGCCAGATGCGGTCGAGATAGCAGCCCGCCTGACAGAGACCGATGAACTGGTGGGCGGCGACCAGCGGATCCCCCTTGCGCAGCCGTCCGGCCTTCATCTCTTCCTCAAGATAGCGGCACAGGCGCTGGCGCACGCGATCCGGCCCCCGGATGGCGAAGGCTTCGCCGATCTGCGGGAAACGCTCGGTCTCCGCCACGATCAGGCGCTGGAGCGCGATCGAATGCGGATCGAGGATTTTATTCAAGAAAATGGTGCCGAAGCGTGTCAAGGCTGCCGCCGTGCCCCCCGCCGGGATCAGCGCTTCGTCGAGCTTGGCTTCGAAGGTCTCGATCTTCGAATCGATCACCGCCGCGAACAAGGCATCCTTCGATGGGAAATAGCTCCACAAGGTCGTCTTGGAACCACCGAGCTCGGCAGCGATTGTCGACATCGACGTGTCGGCGAACCCCCGCTCGCGGAACGATCGTTCCGCAACCTCCAGGATCGCGCGCCGACGATCAGCCTTGCGGGCCTCGCGACGACCGGGGGGCGGGCTCATGTCCATAACAATACTATAGAGTACATTTTTCGGTTGACAAGCTCCGGTTGCGATACCATTTGTTCGCGTACGCAACCGTACGGTACGGAAAAGGGTCACATGACATCTCGGTTCGCAAGGCTGCTCGCTTTGGGCACGCTCACGCCGTTGGCGGCGTGTGCGCCCAATCTTGGCGACAAGCCCGTTCCCCGCACCGCAGCGAGCCTGGCCGCCGCGCAGAGCCTGCCCGATCAGGGCGGGCAATGGCCGGGCGATGGCTGGTGGAAGGCCTATGGCGATCCCCAGCTCGACCAGCTGATCGCGGAAGGCCTCGCCGGATCACCGGACATCGCGGCTGCGGCGGCGCGGCTGGCCCGAGCCCAGGGCGCAGCCGAGAGCGCCGGCGGCGCGCTGGGCCCCAACATCGGCGCCCAGGGCAGCGCGGGCAAGGTCAAGCAGAGCTACAATAATGGCTTCCCGCGCCAATTCCTGCCGAAGGGCTGGGTGGACACCGGAACGATCAACCTGCAGTTTGGGCTCGACCTGGATCTGTGGGGCAAGAATCGCGCACTGCTCCGCGCCGCACTGAGTGAGCGCGATGCCGCGCGCGTCGAGGCTGCCGAGGCGCGGCTGGCGCTCGCCTCGTCCATCGCCGCCGCTTATGCCGATCTCGCCCGACTCTATGCCGAACGCGACGTGGCCGAAGAGGCGCTGCGCATCCAGATGGATACGGCGGGCCTGGTCTCGGATCGCGTGCGCAACGGCATCGATACCGAAGGCCAGCGCCGCCAGGCCGAAGCGCAGGTGCCGGCCGCGCGGGCCGATCTCAGCTCGATCGACGAACAGATCGCGCTCAAGCGTTACCAGATCGCGGCCCTGATCGGCGCGGGCCCTGACCGTGGGCTCGCCATCGCCCGCCCCAAATTGTCCGCACTCACCACGCTCGCTCTTCCGCCGTCGGCGGGAATCGACCTGGTCGGGCGCCGGCCCGATATCGTCGCCGCCCGCTCGCGGGTCGAGGCGGCAGCAGACCGGATCAAGGCGGCGCACGCGGCTTTCTATCCCGATATCAGCCTCAATGGCCTGGTCGGCCTGCAGGCGCTCGGCTTCGGCAATGTGCTCAAGGGCGGATCATCCTATGGCAATGCCGGTCCGGCTTTCAGCCTGCCCTTGTTCGACACGGGGCGGCGTGCCGGCGACTATCGCGTGGCGCGCGGGAATTACGACGCGGCGGTCGCGGATTATGATCGCACGTTGATCGAAGCGCTGCAGGATGTCGCCAATGCGGTCGCCAGCCGCAATGCGCTCGGCACGCAGATCAGTGATGCGCGCGCCAGCCTGGCGGACAGCCAGAAGGCCTTCGAAATAGCGCGGCTGCGCTACCGGGCCGGCCTGTCCACCTATCTCGACGTGCTTACCGCCGAGCAGCAATTGATCGTCGCGCGCCGCCGCGACGCCGACCTTACCGCCCGGGCCTTCTCGCTGGACGTCGCGCTGATCCGCGCGCTCGGCGGTGGCTTTGCCGGCGCCTGAATTCGAGGAGCAGCCCCATGGCCGACAATCCCAATCCCCAGCTGGACGCCGCAAGCCCCACCGTCGAGGGTCCGACGCTGGCCGAACGCCGCAAGAGATGGCTCGGCATCCTCGCCGCGGTCGTGATCGGCCTCGCTTTGCTGTTCACGGCCTATCATTTCCTGATCGGCGTACGGCACGTGTCGACCGACAATGCCTATGTCGGCGCGGATACGGCGCAGGTGACGCCGCTCGTCGCCGGCCCGGTGCAGACGGTGCGCGTGGCGAACACGCAGATCGTGCACAAGGGCGATATATTGGTGACGATCGACCCGTCGGATTTCCAGATCGCTGTCGCGCGCACGGCCGCGGATCTGGCAGCGGCCGAGCGCCAGTTCCAGCAGACCAGCTCGACCGGCGGCGCGCTGCAGGCGCAGGTCAATGCGCGCGACAGCGACATCCAGCGCGCGCAGGCGGAAATGGTCGCGGCGCAATCCGCTTTTGACAAGGCGCGGGTCGACCTCGACCGCCGCCAGGGCCTCGCCAAGTCAGGCGCGGTGTCGGGGGACGAGCTGACCTCTGCCACCAACGCCTTCGCCGCGGCAAAGGCGCAGCTGGCAGTCGCCAAAGCGGGCATCGCCCAGGCCAGGGCCAATCGCGCCGCCGCGGTCGAGAATTACAATGCCAACCAGGCGCTGGTGCGCGGATCGATGCAGGATAACCCCGATGTCCAGTCGGCCCGCGCCAAGCTGCAATCGGCCAAGCTGGATCTGTCGCGCACGATCATCCGCGCGCCCTTCGACGGCGTGATCGCGCAGCGCAACGTGCAGGTCGGCCAGCGGATCGCGGCCGGCACGCCGATCATGACCGTGGTGCCGCTCAACAACATGTATGTCGACGCCAACTTCAAGGAAGGCCAGCTCAAGAAGGTCCGCATCGGCCAGCCGGCGCACCTCAAGGCCGACATCTATGGCGGCAGCGTCGAATATCATGGCAAGGTGATCGGCATTGCCGGCGGCACCGGATCGGCCTTCGCGATCATCCCGGCGCAGAATGCGACGGGCAATTGGATCAAGGTGGTCCAGCGGCTGCCGGTCAGGATCATGCTCGATCCGGAGGAGCTGAAGCAGCATCCGCTGCGCGTCGGCCTGTCGATGGACGTGACCATCGACGTCGGAGGCTGACGCCATGGGCGCGCCCGATAGTTGCTCGCTGTCCGGGAGCCGGATGTGGATTGCGGGCGTGGTGCTCGCGCTCAGCAACTTCATGGTGGTGCTCGACACGTCGATCGCCAACGTGTCGGTGCCGCACATCGCCGGCAGCCTCGCCATCTCGCCCGACCAGGGCACGTGGGTGATCACGTCCTATTCCGTGGCGGAGGCGATCTGCGTCCCCCTCACCGGCTGGCTCGCGGCACGGTTCGGGACGGTCCGGATCTATCTGATCGCGATGACCGGCTTCGCGCTCTTCTCGATCATGTGCGGCGCCTCGGTGACGCTCGGCATGCTCGTCGCGGCCCGCGTCGGCCAAGGGATTTGCGGCGGTCCGATCATGCCGCTGACGCAGACCTTGCTGCTGCGCGTCTTCCCGTCGTCGAAGCGCGGCCCGGCCATGGGCCTATGGGCGATGACCACGGTCGTTGCGCCGATCGCCGGACCGGTGCTGGGCGGCCTGATCAGCGACAATTGGTCGTGGCACTGGATCTTCTTCATCAACATCCCGATCGCGGTGACGTGCGTGGTCGGTTCCTATCTGATGGTCCGCCGGTGCGAGACCGAGAAGCTGTTCGCGCGGATCGATCGCTGGGGCATGGTGCTGCTGGTCGTGTGGGTCGGCGCGCTCCAGATCATGCTCGACCTTGGCCGCGACCGCGACTGGTTCCACAACAGCTTCATCGTCAGCCTTGCGCTGATCGCCTTCGTCGGCTTCATCGCCTTCGTCATCTGGGAGCTGACCGAGGAGAATCCGGCGGTCGACCTGCGCGTGTTCAGGCATCGCGGCTTCTCCGCGAGCGTGATCGCGCTGGCACTCACTTATTCCACCTTCTTCTCGTCAGTGGTGGTGACCCCGCAATGGTTGCAGGGCGCGATGGGCTATACCGCGCAATGGTCGGGCTATGTCACCGCCTGGCAAGGCGTGCTGGCGGTGATTTTCTCGGCAATCGTCGGACGGCTCACGGGACGGATCGACGCGCGGGCTTTGGTGTCGTTCGGCATGACCTGGATGGCCGCCTCGATCTTCGTACGTTCGAACTGGACGTCGGGTACCGATTATTGGACGCTGGCGCTGCCGCACCTGGCGACCGGTCTCGGCATGCCCTTCTTCTTCGTGCCGCTTACCATCCTGTCGTTGGCCTCGGTCGAGGCGAAGGAGACGGCGTCGGCGGCCGGGCTTTCGAGCTTCGTGCGCACCTTGTCGGGCGCGGTCGGCACGTCGGTCGCGACGACGCTCTGGGCCAATGGCGCAATCCGCGCGCACGATGCGCTGGCGGGATCGATCAACGAACCCACCTCGCTCGTCCAGGGGCTGGAGGGCAGCGGCTTCTCGCCGGCGCAGGTACGGCAGATCGCCGAGAACCTGCTGACGCAGGAAAGCCTGATCATCTCGCTCGACCATATGTTCGAGATCGCGACCGCGGCCCTGCTCGCATCGGCACTGCTGATCTGGCTCGTGCCCAAGCCGCGCAAGGCGGTCGACACGTCGCAAGCGCATTAGAGCGATTTCGAGCCAGATGAACTCATCTGGCGACTCGGAAATCGCGGTAAAACAATAGCTAGAGCCCGCGCTCCGACGCAATCGGAGCGTGAAAAGCTTTAGTCGACGGGCCGGACGCCACCGGCTGGCCCGCCCCCCACCCGGCCTCCGATCGCCCCCGTCGTGATGGCCGGGTGGGGCTCCCGTCAACCACCGGGGGGGCCAAAGCGGCCCGATTCCGCCCCGAAAGCGCCGCATTGCGTGTTAAAGGCCGGACCATTAAATCGGCCCCCACAATTCGAGGATCACCGAACGTGTCCAGTATTTCGGTCAAGCCCAGCTTCTGGCGGCGCGAGCACCATCTCGACCGCATGAATTTCAAGCAGCTGGTCGTAGCCTATTTCCAATATCCGGCGGTGATCGCCTATCTGCTGCTCGCGGCGGCCTCGATCGGCGTGTGGATCTGGCGTCCGGCGGGCCTGATCGCGACGGCCGCATCGGTCGCGGTTGCGATCCTGCTCTATCCGCTCGTCTGGTACGTGCTGCACCGCTGGGTGCTGCACAGCCAGTGGATGTACAAGGTGCCCGTGCTCGCCGCGACCTGGAAGCGCATCCATTACGATCATCACCAGAATCCCAATCATTTGGAAATCCTGTTCGGCGCGCTGCACACGACGCTGCCCACGATCGCACTGGCGACGGCGCCGATCGGCTATGCCTTTGGTGGGCTTGGCGGCGCTGCGGCCGGGCTGGCGGCGGGGCTGCTGATGACCTGCTTCTACGAATTCTGCCACTGCATCCAGCATCTGGCCTATACGCCCAAGCATCCGATGCTGGTGAAGATGAAGCAGCGCCATATGGCGCACCACTTCCATGACGAAACCGGCAATTTCGGCATCACCAATTTCCTGTGGGACGATCTGTTCGGCACCAGCTATGCCAAGGTGAGCGATCGCAAGAAGAGCGCGACCGTGTTCAACCTCGGCTATACGCCCGAAGTCGCCGAAAAATATCCCTGGGTTGCCAAGCTTTCCGGCGGCGTCGCCACCGGCCATCCCTCCACCCGCATCCGGAGCTAGTCCTCATATGCCGAACGGGATTTCGATCCGCCCGGTCAACACCAAGGCGGACCGCAAGGCCTTCGTCGACCTCCCGTTCAGGCTCTACAAGGACAATCCGAACTGGATTCCGCCTCTCAAGGACGAGGCGATGGGGCTGATCACGCCCGGCAAGAACCCGTTCTTCGAACATGCGGTGGCGCAATTGTTCCTGGCCGAGCGTGACGGCCGGGTGGTCGGGCGCATCTCCGCCTCGATCGATCATATGTGGACGCCGATGCCCGAGGCGCAGGGCGGCGGCAGCGACATGGGCAATTGGGGCTATCTCGACGCCGAGGACAAGGAGGCCGCCGACCTGCTGATCGCGGCAGCCGAGGGCTGGCTCAAATCGAAGGGCGTCAGCCGGTCGATGGGGCCGATCTCCATGTCGATCTGGGAGGAGCCAGGCCTGCTGATCAAGGGCCATGATCACCCGCCGACGGTGATGATGGGCTATGACGACGCCAAGTACGAAGCCTGGGTCGAGAGCTGGGGCTATCGCAAGGCCAAGGACCTGCACACCTGGGACCTCGACATCACCAAGGAATTCCCGCCGATCGTGCAGCGCATCGTCCAGTCGGGCGAGAAGAATCCGCGCATTCGCATCCGCAAGGTCAACAAGAAGAAGTTCAATGAGGAAGCGGCGGTGATCCTGTCGATTCTCAACGATGCCTGGTGCGACAATTGGGGCTTCGTCCCTTTCACCGAGAGCGAGATTCGCTTCGCCGGCAAGAAGATGAAGCCGATCATCTTCAACGATCTGGTGCGGGTTGCCGAATATGATGGGGAGCCGGTCGCCTTCATGATGACCTGGCCCGATCTGAACGAGATGCAGGCCGACCTGAACGGCGAGCTGTTCCCGTTCGGCTTCATCAAATTGCTGTGGCGGCTGAACGGCGGCTTCTCGGGCAAGCCCAAGGTCAAGACGATGCGCGTTCCGCTGATGGGCGTGGTCAAACGTCTGCAGGCGAGCCGGCTGGCGAGCCAGCTCGCCTTCATGATGATCGAATATATCCGCCGTTCGTCGGTCGCCGATTATCGCGCCACGCGCGGAGAGATCGGCTGGATCCTCGAGGACAATCAGGGGATGAATTCAATCGCCGAGACGATCGAATCGCATATCAACAAGACCTATCGCATTTACGAAAAGGCGATCTGACGGACTAAGACCGCGGCGATCAGCGCGCGGCCTTTGCGCCTTGCTGTCTGCACCGGCCACGCAAGGTCGCGCCGGCCAGGCCAAAACCGCCCACCATCATCACCCAGCTCGCCGGTTCCGGCACGTCGGGCAACCCTTGGGGATTGCCCGCGACGAGCTGGAACTGGAGCTGATTGCCCCGTTGCGGCACGAGCAGCTGGAGCCCGACGCTCGGATCGGGCAGCCAGATATGGCCGGACAGAGCCGCCAGCCAGCTGTTCGCGAGATTGGCCGCGCTGTTGGCGACGTCGGAGTGGAAAGCGCCCGACTTCACATCCCAGCTGCCGCCCGTCTCATAGAGAATCTCCCAGAGCCCGAGCTGCGCCGCCGCCGACGTCGTCGAATTGGTCACGAGCAGGTCGGCATTCGTGAGGAAGGTGGTCGCTGCCGCGATCCGCGCCGCGCTGAACGGCGCCGCCGAAATGTCGGCGGTCGAAAAAGTCCCCGGCTGGAGAATATCGAAGATGTCCGCACAATAGGTCGTGAGCGACGCGAAATTTCCGCCTTGATCGGTGCCGGTCAGCTCGATGCGGCCGATCCGGATATTTTCCGAGCCCGAGCCGCTGCCGATACCCGGATAATAGATGTTGGCGATGAGCGCACCGGGCACCGACGGCACCGTGGCATGGGTGATATGGAAATCGGTTGCCTGTGCAGGGGCTGCGAAGGCCGCCGCAATGCTGATGCCAAGGGCAGCCACAAGCGCCCTCCCCCCTTTGACGTCACCCATGCTCCACTCCGCTGAATCTGTTTATTCTGTGGATGGGACGACGTCCGGCAGCGGCGAACGTTCCGCCGATTCTGTAAGGTTACGTTAATTTTACCAAGCCGGATCGTGCTGAGCTTGCGTCAAGCGGCCGCCTGACGGTCGCGGCGCCGGATCTTGCGCGCCCGTAACGAGCTCGGCAGCGGCGTTGCCGGCAGGTGCGTCGGCGCCGTTCGAAGCATCGCCTCCACCGCATCCCGGTCGAGCGCCTGGGCGAACAGGTGGCCCTGACCGAGCTTGCAGCCGAGCGAAACCAGCCGTTCGCGCTGATCGACCGACTCCACGCCTTCCGCAACCACGTCCATTCCCAATTTCTCGGCGATCCGCATCAGGCCGTTGATCACCGCCGCGCTTCCCGGTTCGCCATCGTCCGCCAGGTGATCGACGAAGCTCTTGTCGATCTTGAGCGTATCGACCGGCGTGAACAGCAGATGGGTGAGTGACGCATAGCCCGTGCCGAAATCGTCGAGCGCGAGCTTGACCCCCATCCGACGCAGCTCGTCCAATTGCCGCTGCACCGCCAGATCGCGACGGCCGAGATAGACACTCTCGGTGATCTCCAGTGTCAGCCGGTCGAGCGGAGCACCCGCCGCGGTGAAAATGGCCCGGACCTCGTCGGCGAGTCGGCCGTGCGCAAAGTCGGCAGGCGCGAGGTTGACCGCGACGCGCCCGACCAGAATACCCGCATCGAGCCATTCGCGCAGGTCCGCCGCGACCGCGCGCAGCATGAGCCGCGTCACCTCTGCGGCATTACGCGCATCGGCGAAGGCCTCCTGAAACTCGCACGCGGCAAGCAATTTTCCATCCGTGTCGCGGATGCGCGCAAGCGCCTCGAAGCTCAGCACCTCGCCATTGTCGAGCCGTGCGATCGGCTGATAACGCGCCTCGATCCGATCCTCGGCGATGGCGCGGCGGACCTGATCGATCGCGCGCAGCCGCCGGTTCATCCGGGTGCGCAGTTCAGGCGCGTAGAGCACGAGCGTGCCGCGGCCATCCTCCTTGCCGTGATAGAGCGCGAGATCGGCATTTTGCCGCATGATCATCCCGCTGCGGTCGTCGATCGAGCGGATCGCCGCACCGATCGTGATGCTGGGCACCAAAGCATGGCCGCCGCACTCAGCCGGCTGGCGCAGCGCATCGAGGATCCGCGCGCCGAGCGGGACCACGTCGCTCGTGTCGGCAAGCACCGCCAGCTCGTCGCCGCCAAGGCGGAAGGCCCGGTGCGGCGCCGCGGTTTCGCTCAGACGGTGGGCGACTGCGCGGATGAGGCAATCGCCGGTGCCATGACCGAACGTGTCGTTGACGAGCTTGAGATCGTCGATGTCGACCAGCAGCAACGCCGAGCCGCCGCCCAGCGCAGGTTCGGTCAAAGCGCGCTCGAAACAGGCGCGGTTATGCAGTCCGGTCAGCGTGTCGGTGTAGAGAAGCCGCTCATTGTCGCGCTGGACACGGTCGCGTTCAAAGGCGATCTGACTGAGCTGCAGGCATTTGGTGACGATGTCCTGCTCGAAATCGGTCGGGCCACGCGGCTCTCGATAATAAAAGGCGAAGGTGCCGACCACGCGACCCGAGGAGACGATCGGGCTCGACCAGCAGGCACGGAGCCCGAGCGGCAGTGCCAGTGCCTTAAAATCAGACCATAATGGATCATTTTCGATGTCGGTGACGGTGACCGCCTGCCGCCGGAAAGCCGCGGTTCCGCACGACCCGGCATTCGGTCCGATCGGGACGCCGTCAATCGCGTCGTGATACTGCTGGGGCAGGCTCGGCCCTGCGATGGTTTGCAGCCGTCCGTCGGGGTCGATGCCGAGCACAGAACAAATGGTGCCGGGCGCGAGACGTTCCACCTCACAGCAGAGTCGATTCGCGGTTGCGCGCAATTCCTCGCCGCGCGCCACCATCTCCAGAATCAGGTTTTGGAGATAAATCAACATGAAATGCCCGCCCCGCGACTCCCCCAAAAGGTCTCGGCAACCTGACTATACTACAATGAGGGGATAGGCCGAAACGGATTGGATGTCGGTATCCAAAAGGTTAATTTCCGCGGATCTTGATCCAAGTCGGAGCATGGTCGGATGCTTTTTCCCGGCCGCGATAATCCTTGTCGACTCCGGCATCGATCAGGCGGTCGGCAGCCGGCGGGCTCAGCATCAGATGATCGATCCGGAAGCCGGCATCGCGCGCCCAGGCGTTCATCGTATAATCCCAAAAGGTGTAGAGCGGCCCCTTCGGATGGATGGCGCGGAGCGCGTCGGTCCAGCCGGCATGTTTGAGTCGCGCGAAACAGGCGCGGCTTTCGGGCTGCATCAGCGCGTCGGCGGCCATGCGCTTGGCCGAGAAGACCTCGTCGGTGCTTTCGTTGGGAATCACGTTCCAGTCGCCCGCCAGCACGACCGGCTGCTCGGTTTCGAACAAGGTGCGGGCATGCGCGAGCAAAGCCTCGAACCAGGCGAGCTTATAATCGAACTTGGGACCCGGCACCGGATTGCCGTTGGGCAGATAGAGGCCGCCGACGATCAATCCGCCGACCTGCGCTTCGATATAACGGCTATGGCTCTCATCCGGATCGTCGGCCAGGCCCTTGCGGCGAAGCGCGATGTCCATCCCGCGCGCGAGGATGGCAACGCCATTCCAGCTTTTCTGGCCATGCCAGACGGCGTTGTAGCCAAGGGCGGCGATCTCCGCTTCGGGGAAGCGCTCGTCTGGCGCCTTCAATTCCTGCAGGCAGACGATGTCGGTCTGCGTTTCCTCGAGCCATTCCAGCAGCCGCGGCAGGCGCGCGCCGATCCCGTTCACGTTATAGGTGGCGATCCTCATGAGCCGAGGCTTAGGGTCCGGGCCCATAACTGGCAACGGCCGTGATCGTCCGGAGAAGGCCGCCGGCAAGGCGCGCAGCGCAGTCGCCTAGCGGAAGCTAGGCGCAAGAAAGCAACGCGGCCGGAGGCCTTCTCAGGGCGACCCGCAGGGCGGGCGTCCCGGCCATTGTCAGTTGTGGGTCCGGATCCTTGGCAAGGGGATCAGATCGAGAAGCTGGTTCCGCAACCGCAACCGGATGCGGCGTTGGGATTGGTCACCTGGAAGGACGCGCCACCCAGATTCTGGACGAAGTCCACCGCGCTGCCGCGGACGAGATCGAGGCTGACCGGATCCACCACCAGTCGCACGCCGTCCTGTTCGGCAACGATATCGTCGCCCTCGACCGAATCGGCGAGGCCGAACTTATACTGAAAGCCGGCGCAGCCGCCGCCTTCGACCGACAAACGCAGGATCGCGGGCTTGCCCTGCTTGTCCGCAATCACTGCCACGCGCGCGGCGGCGGAGGGGGTGAGTTGAACCTCGCTCATGGTCTGCGAGATAGGGGCGGTGAGCGGGAACGGCAATGCCACCTCATCCACTCGTCACTCCCGCGCACGCGGGAGTCCAGCTGCCTTTCGACAGTGAAGCGGGAACATAGACATGAAGAAAGCTGGATTCCCGCGTGCGCGGGAATGACTGAGGAGATTCGTTCAGTCCTGGTCGTCGTTGGCGTCGTCGGGGCCGCCCAATGCCTGCGCCTTGGTCCGCTCTTCCATCGCGGTCACATAATCGGCCGACTGGAGGAAGGGCACGGGGTTGACGGCATGGCCGTCGATGCGGACCTCATAATGGAGGTGGCTGCCGGTCGAACGGCCGGTCGAGCCCATCAGCGCGATCACCTGGCCGCGTGTCACATGGTCGCCGGGATGAACGAGAATGCGCGAGAGGTGGCCGAAGCGGGTCTGAAGGCCCTTGCCATGGTCGATCTCGACCATGTTGCCATAACCGCCCGACCATTCGGCGCGATCGACCATGCCGTCGGCGGTGGCATAAATGGGCGTGCCCATCGGCGCAGCGAGATCGATGCCGGCGTGCATCGCCGCCGACCCGCGGAACGGATCCGAGCGCACGCCATAGCCCGATGTGTAGGTCGCGGTGGTCACCGGCTTCGACGACGGCACCGAAATCGCGCCAGGGGTGGCGACCGCATCGGCCTTCTTCCACGACAGGAAGAGCGAGTGGAAGGCGCTGCTATCGCCGTTGGCGGTTGCCTGGGGCGCCGCGCCCGCTTCGATCTTGTCGCCCTTTTGCGGCATCGGGATACCGGCGGCGAGAAGCGGTTGGGAGAAAGCGGCCGTCGCAGCGGCAACCAGACCAAGGGCGCGACGCGCGCGGACGGTGACGGAAGAAGGCATTCTCTCTCCGGCGGGATGATCCGCACGGAGCCCCCCGCACGGTTTACGTTGAACTGGCCGTCGCGGGTTTTTGCCCCGCCCGTGACGACGGGAACTTTTGTGGGAGATGTGCGTGGCCTAGCGCAACCACCTCATAGAATTCCTTCGTCAGACCGGCTGCCGCGCGCGCCGAGTCGTTGAACGGAGGCTTCAGGACCCCGCGAAAATGCGCATTGACCTGTGCGTGCCATGCATTTGCGGGCGAATCGCCGCGAATCGCACAACCATGGCCGAACCAGCGCACGCCGGCGGCGACATGGCGGACCTCATCCTGCAGGATTCGCCTGAGAATCCGTGCGCTTACATCGTCACCCACCGCCTCGAACCGCTCGATCGTCTGGGGCGTGATGTCGAGCCCGCGCGCCTCCAGCACCATCGGCACGATCGCCAGGCGAGCAAGCGGATCATGCGCAGTCTCTGCCGCGGCTTCCCACAGCCCGTCATGCGCAGGCAGCGCGCCATAGAAGCTGCCGAGACCGCGCAGCCGGCGTTCGAGCAGGACGAAATGCATCGCTTCCTCGGCACCGACGCGCATCCACTCGTCGGTGAAGCTGCGGGGGAAATGTGCCCCGAAGCGGCCGACCAGATCGAAGGCGAGATCGATCGCGACGAACTCGATATGCGCGAGCGCGTGGATCAAGGCGATCCGATTGGCGATGCTGCCGCCCTTGCCGCGCTTCGGCATGCGGTTGGGGGGAAGCAATTCGGGCCGGTCGGGCCGCGCCGGCCGATCAGGTATCGCCGTATCGAAGCGCCAATCGAGCCGGCCGAGCCGCCAGTCCCGCGCGGCGCCGCGCGCACGCATCGCCTTTGCGCGGGGATCGGGTTCGAGCAGAACGTCGCGGGTGGCGGCGGATATGCTCAGAGCTGCCCCGCCACGGCCTGCTGGCCGGCAAGCTTGAGCGCCCGCGCCGCCTCGAGCACCTGCTGGACGTGGCCGGGAATGCGGACCTTGCGCCAGATGCGCGCAATGCGGCCATCGCGGCCGATCAGGAAGGTGGCGCGGTCGATCCCCATATATTTGCGCCCATAGAGGCTTTTCTCACCCCAGGTCCCGAATGCTTCGCACACCAATCCATCGGCATCGGTCGCAAGCGGCACCTTGAGCTGGTGCTTGGCAATGAACTTGCCATGATCCTTGGGGCTGTCCTTCGACACGCCCAATATGCCCGTATCCTCCATTTCGAAGGCCGCGAGCGCGTCGGAGAAATCGATCGCCTCGCGCGTGCAGCCGCTCGTATCGTCCTTGGGATAGAAATAGAGGACCAGATTGTGGTTCAGCATCTGGCTGAGCTTGATGCTGCCGCCATCGGCGGTCTGCAGCGTGACGTCGGGTGCGAGGTCGCCTTCGTTGAGCATGCCTGTTCCTCCAGATGCGATATTGCGCGGATGCTTAGAGTGGTTTCGGGCGCGGTTGAACCTTTCCCGTTCGCACTGAGCCGGTCGAAGTGACGCCCTTCTACACGACGGAAAAGCAAGGGGCTTCGAGGCTCAGCCCGAACGGCCCTGGCTAATCTCCCGCGGCCAGGGTTCGTTCCGACAAGCCGGCCACCCGATGCCATTCCCGCGAGATCAACGCGCGCGCGGCGGCATAAGCGTCGAGCAAAGTCGCCCAATCGCCATGGCCGCACCGTTCCGCCACCAGGATGCGCGAGGCTTCGGCCGGCTCGGTCGAGTCCGGCGCGACCAGACGGAGGGTGATGAGCATGCGGGCGAGCAGTTCGAAAGCGTCCAGATAGCCATCTGCCAGCAGACCTTGGCCCTGGAGGTCGACGATCGCCCCCGACAGATCCGGATCAAAGCCGATTTTCCGGCTCAACTGCAGCAGGTGGACCGTGAATTCGGCATCCACCAGCCCGCCATCGATCAGCTTCACGTCGAGCGGACCGGCCGGCTTCTTGTGCGTGGCAATGTCGGCTCGCATCTTGACCGCGTCCGCGGTCAGAACGGCGACGTCGCGTGGGCGACGCAGCGTCTCGTCGATGATCGCCTGAACCGCAGCACGCGCCGGCGGGGAGCCGAAGACGGGCCTCGCCCGCGTCAGCGCCATATGTTCCCAGGTCCACGCACTCTCCGCTTCGTAGCGCGCGAAACTGTCGACCGAGGCGGCGAGCAGCCCCTGATTGCCCGACGGCCGTAGCCTGGTGTCGACCTCATAGAGCGGACCGGCCGCAGTCGGCACCGACATGGCCCCGCTGACGCGCTGTGCCAGGCGCTGGAAATAGGTGGTCGCGCCGAGTGGCCGCTTCCCGTCCGATTCGGCCAGGAAATCGCCGGTGAAGAGATAGATGAGGTCGAGATCGGAGGCGTGGGTCATCACCCCGCCGCCGAAGCGGCCGAGCGCGAGGATGACGAGCTCACCTCCGGGCACGCGGCCATGCGCGGCCTCGAACTCCGCGATCGCCGCTGCGCCGAGCACCTGCAGCGCGGCTTCGGCGACGCGGCCATAGCCCCGCCCGGCGTGAATCGGATCGGCCGCTCCGGTGACGAGCTGCGCGCCGAGTTCGAACCTCTGTTCGCCGACCGCGATGCGGATGCGGTCGAGCAATTGCTGATAATCCTCGCCGCGTTCGCCCTTGTTCCAGGCGGATACCAGTTGGTCGACCGAGGGCGCCGGCTCGAAGGCACTGGCGTCGATCAGCCCGTCGAGCAGGCTCGCGCGGCGCGACAATTGCGCGGCGAGCGTGGGAGCATGGCTGAGGATGGTCGCGAGCTGGCCGATCAAGGCGGGGCGCGCCTCGAGCAGGCGGAACAGATTGACCGCGCTCGGCAGCCGTTCGACCAGATCGTCGAACCGGCCGAGCGCGGCATCGGGCGCAGGGGCGCGGCCGAACGCTCCGATCAGCGCAGGCAACACGGCATCGAGTGCAGTGCGCGCCGCATCGCTGCGCGTGGTCCGTGCCTTACCTTCGCGCCACCGTTCGATCCGGTCCGTGACGGCCGGCAGATCGCCGAAGCCGCTTTGGGCCAGCACGGCGTCGAGGCTTGGCGTTTCACCGTCGGGGGGATCGAGGTCGTCATACAGCCGCCCGACCGCCTCTGCCCGCGGCGCCAGCTTGGCGATCAGGGTGGCGCCGTCGCCGAGCCCGCTCAGCCGCGCGACCGCGTCGAGCGCCTGTGGATCGACCGGAAGCCGGTGGGTCTGCTGGTCGTCGACCATCTGGAGCCGATGCTCGACCGTGCGCAGCAGCCGATAGGCTTCCGAAAGCGTTGCTCCCTCTTCCGGCTGAATCAGCCCCGCTTCGACCAGGGCGGCAAGCGCATCGAGCGTCGCGGGGGCGCGAACCGAGGCCAGCCGGCCGCCATGGATCAGCTGATGGATCTGCGCGAAGAATTCGACCTCGCGAATGCCCCCGCGCCCGCGCTTGACGTCGTAGCCGGGACCGAGCCTCTGCCCCTGGACATGGTGATCGCGGATCCGCCGCGACAGAGCGCGCATCTCGTCGCGCGCGCCATAATCGAGCGCGCGCCGCCATACGAAGGGGCGGATATGATCGAGGAAGGCCTGGCCAAGGCCAAGGTCTCCGGCGGCCGCGCGGGCCCGGATGAAGGCGGCCCGCTCCCAGGGAAGCGCACTTGATTCATAGTGCGTGATGGCAAGGTCGATGGGCACTGCAAGCGGGGTCGCCTCGGACGCCGGACGAAGCCGCAGGTCGACCCGCAGCACATAGCCCTCAGCGGTCCTTTCCTGCAGCAGTTCGACCACGCGGCGGGCGATGCGCACCGCCGCCTCGACCGGCTCCTCGCGCGACCGATGCGGCAGCGTCGCGGAATCGAAGATCAGGATCGGATCGATATCGGATGAATAATTGAGCTCGCGGCTGCCCTGTTTGCCGAGCGCAATCGCGGCGAACCCCGCTGCTGCACCCTCACCGCGCTCCGCAATCGCCGCGGCAATCGCGCGGTCCAGCGCGCGGTCGGCGAAATCGCTGAGCGCGCGGCTCACCGTTTCGAACGACGCGCCCATCAGGTCGGCCAACGCCACCGCCAAGGCGACCGCCTGGCGCTCGCGCCGGAGCGCCACCGCTATGTCGGGATCGGCGTCGGACTGGGCCGCCATCTTTGCGAGGACCGCCTCGAGGCCGTCCGCTGCAAGGCCATCGACCACGTCGCGGCGCCGCCGCAGAAGCCCTCGCAGGAAAGGCGAATCCTGTTCCGCCAGCGCGATTGCGTGGTCGAGCGCAAGAGGCAATGCTGCCACAGTCATGGGCCTGCTTGGAGCATGGCGGGACTTTGCCCGCAACTCCGGCTCCTTTTCGACGTTGTTCCTAACATGGGTAATATGCGTCAGGAGCAACGGCCGTTGCGATGGGATTCCCAACGTGGGCTGCAGCTCGTGGCGGTACCCACCCCGCATGAAGGCGTACGCCGGGCGCTGCTCGGCAGCTTCGGCTCGATTCCGGCAATGCCCGACGAGTTCCTGAAACTGCTCGATAAGTTGAGATAAAGCGGAGCCTCGATAGGCCTGGGCTCAAAGAGGGACTCCGCCTCTCCGGACGATCAATCGTCCTCGTGATCTTCCGCCGGCTCGTCCGGTGCGGGCGCTCGGCCATGGCTCAGGGCATCGACCTCGCCCATGATGCTGTGCAGCGGACTGTGGCCGCTGGTTTCCTCCTGCCGGCGCGACGGCAATTTGCCACCGACCATCAATTGTTCGAGCGCAACGCGACCGCGCGCGACCCGGCTCTTGATCGTGCCGACCGCGCAGCCGCAAATCTCGGCCGCCTCCTCATAGGCGAAGCCACCCGCGCCGACGAGGATCAAGGCCTCGCGCTGCGGCTGGGGCAGATGCAGTAGCGCGCGCTGGAGATCGCCCAGGTCGACATGGCGTTCCTGGCTGGCGGGCGCCGCCAAGATCTTGCTGGCCGTGATGTCGTCCCATTCGCCCTTGAAGCGCGCGCGGCGCATTTGGCTGAGGAACAGGTTGCGCAGGATGATGAAGGTCCAGGCGCGCATGTTGGTGCCCGCCTGGAAGCGGCGGCGCGCGGCCCAAGCCTTGAGCAATGTCTCCTGCACCAGATCGTCGGCCAGGTCGCGATTGCCCGACAGCGACCGGCCGAAGGCGCGCAGATGCGGGATGACCCGCGCCAGCTCGGCACGGAATTCGTCGTCGGAGAGCGAAACATGCCCACCCCCGCCTGCGGTTTCATCCGTGTCACGTTCGTCGGTGATCGGGGCGGTCAAGCCATGTCTCCGTGCGCCACCGGCGCGCACCGGCTGAGATGGGGACGCGGCCCCGGGCTGCAAGCCATCATTCTCGTCAAATATCCTCAGTGCCACAGCGCCACGATCAGGACGAACAGGATCACAACCAGCGCCAGCGACGCGGGCAGGATGTAGCGGGTCATATGGTTGGACGAACCGGCGCGTGCCTGTGTCCGCGTCAGATGTGTTTCTTCCTCGGCCATGCCCAGACCCCGTGATCGTTACAGCCTGCCAACGGCGTGGACCGTACGGAGTTCCAACAGGTCAGCAATGCTGACGCAATTATCAGGCTGGCACGGTCTGGACGTCGAAGAACAAGGCCTGGCTGATCGCCGCCTTGACGGTCGAGCGCTGGAACGGCTTCGTGATCAGGAAGGTCGGTTCGGGCCGTTCGCCGGTGAGCAGTCGTTCGGGGAAGGCGGTGATGAAGATCACCGGTACGGGGAAGTCCGACAGGATGTCCTTGACCGCATCAATGCCCGAACTGTCGTCGGCAAGCTGGATATCCGCCAGGACAAGGCCCGGGCGATGCGCCCGTGCCTGCGCCACCGCCTCGTCACGCGTGACGGCGACGCCGGTGACATTGTGGCCCAGGTCGCGCACGATCGTTTCCAGGTCCATCGCGATGATCGGCTCATCCTCGATGATCAGCACGTCGGCATGCGTCTGCCGCTCGATCTCCGCGATCGCCTCGCCGACCAGGCTTTCGACCTCGTCGGGGCTGGTCTCCATCAGATAGGCCGCATCCTCGGGCGTGAAGCCTTCGAGCTGCGTTAGCAGCAGCGCCTGCCGCGAGCGGGGCGTGATCCGCGCGAGCCGCGCGTCGGCGACATTGGCCGCGTCATCGCCTTCGCCGATTTCCGGCCGCTCGCCGTCGCCATGCGTGGACTGCCAGATGCGCTGGAAAGCGCGATAGAGCCCAAGCCGCGTATCCACGTCGCGCGGGAATTCCTGCGGCGCGGCGACGATCGCCTCGAGCGCCTGCCGCACATAAGCGTCGCCATGCTTCTGGCTGCCCGTGAGCGCGCGGGCGTAGCGACGCAGGAACGGAAGGTGGGGGGCGAGGTCCTGGCCGAGCGACATAGGGTCAACAGCTCCTGATTATCACATCTCTTGTGGGCAAGCGCCGGAACCGATGCAACCGAAAGCCTCTGCCGATCAGCGGAAACCCCCGGTACAGGCGGTGCCTGAATCTTTAGCCCGGATGCGGAACAAACGTGCCCAGTTTTTGTTTCACGGTTCGCGCGGCACTTTCCACGGAAAGATCCAGAGATCAGGCCGGTTCCGCTTGCGCATCGGGGCCGTGCGCCGAAAGGAAGGGTCTTCCGGAGGCAAGGTTTTGAGGGCAACAGGATTAAAGTGCGTCTTGACGAAGATATTCAGCGGGGGGCGGTCGGCTTGACGGCGGACAAGACATCCAAAGCAGCCGGACGCGACAGCCGAGCATCTGGAACGGGTAAACGCAGCGGTCGGGGTCACGATCCCCACGTTGCGAATGCGCTGCGCAACGCCTACGAAGAGGCGGTCAGCGAGGATGTGCCACAGGAGTTCATCGATCTGCTCGGCAAGCTCACCTAGTTCAGCGGTCTGACCCGATGGCGACCACGCCCTCGGCGGCCCCGTTTTTCGCCCGCCTCTCGCCCAGCCGCTTCTCCACCGGCGCCAAGATGTTGATGATGATCACGGTGGCGCTGCTGCCGCTTGGCCTGATCGCCTTGTTCGCATCGATCCAGTCGGCGCGCGTAAAGCAGGCACAGCGCGAGACGGAAGCACGCAAGATCGCCATCGCCGAGGCGCGCCAGATCGACATATTGCTCTTGCGCACGGCCAGCGTGATCCGCGCCAACCTGACCGGCCCCATTCCCGACGCCGGCACCTGTAGGACGTTGCTCCAGCACGACCTCGAGGCGGTGGGGGTCCCGATCGGTCTGGGCCTGTTCCGCGCCGACGGAACGCTCGCCTGCGCCACGCCGGACTTCAAGGCGGCGAGCCTGACTCCTCCTTCCGTCGCGGGCATCCAGGCGACCTTGCTGCCGGGCGGCGCCGGACTTGCCTTCAGCGCGCCGGCGCCTGGCGGCACCTACGCTGCAGGCGAGATACAAGCAGCGGTCTTGCGACGCATCCTGGTCACCGACTCGAACCAGGGCATCGTGCTGAGCCAGAATGGACAGAGGCTGGTCATTTCCAGAGCCGGCCCGACCTCGCTGCTGATGCGCCACGTGCTGGTGAATGCGCCGGCCGCCAACGGGCAGATCCGGCTGCAACTCAACGCGCTCGCCAATCCGATCAGCGCGGTCGAGGTCCTGCTCGTCCTGCTGCCCTTGCTGATGTGGGCGGCGGCGGCGGTGATCTGCTGGGTTGTGCTCGATCAGGCGCTCGTCCGGCCATTACGCCAGATGCAGCGCGCGATCGCCATCTACCAGCCGGGCGACGGGCCGCTCACGCTGCCGCGCATCCTCACCCCGGCGGAGGAGATACGCTCGCTTGGCGAGGCGCTTGAATCGACCGCGGCCCAGCTCGTGGCGCGCGAACAGGAGCTCGAGGAGGGGCTGAACCATCAGGTGCGGCTCACGCGTGAGGTGCATCATCGCGTGAAGAACAATCTGCAGGTGGTGGCCAGCCTGATCAACCTGCACGCGCGCGGCACCGAAGGCGATGTCGCGAGCGCCTATGCCTCGATCCAGCGCCGCGTCGATGCGTTGGCCGTGGTCCATCGCAACCATTATGCGGAGCTGGAGGAAAATCGCGGCGTCGCGCTCCGCTCGATCGTGGCCGAGCTCACCGCCAATCTGCGCGCGACCGCGCCGGCAAGCGCGCAGCATCTGACGATCACGCTCGACATGATCCCCGCCTTCATCACGCAGGACGTGGCGGTCCCGGTCGCCTTCCTGGTGACCGAGATCGTCGAACTGGTGATGAATTGCGATCCGACCGGCCACGTCGCGATCACGCTTACGCCGTGCGAGTCACACGATCGCGCGACCTTGTCGATCCAGTCATCCAAGCTCGGTGAGGATGTGTGCGAACGCCATTCGAGCCGTGCCCGGTTCGAACGCATCATCATGGGCCTGGGCCGCCAATTGCGCTCGCATCTCGATTATGACCCGGCAGCGGGCCGGTATCGGATCGAGATCGCGATCACCCCCGACAGTGCCGCCAAAAAAAGCTGAAATTTTTCGAGGGCGCCCGGAACCAATCGGCCCCGGCCTCGTTCTGCCCCTCGGATAGCGACCTTTTGCCCCCCCGCTCTCGCTGTCCGAACACATGGGCCTGGACGCGCCGATCCTCCCCCCCGGTGGCGCCTCCAGGCCCAAATTCTATCTGCGCCACAAGCGCCTGCACGATCGAGTCGGCAGCGGAACCAAAGGCCGGGCAGGTCATTCAACCTCACGCGCCTCCGCGCCTAGAGAAGGAATCAGATCATGGTTCGCAAGACGATCGAATTCGCGGTTATCGGCGGCTTGCTGCTGCTGGCGGCGTGCAACACCGTCGCCGGCGCCGGCAAGGACGTGTCGTCCGCCGGCAAGGCCGTCAGCAACGCGGCGAACGACGCCAAGTAAAGTTCCGAAGTTTAGGAGAGCGAGAAGGGCGGCGCGTCAGCTGGACGCGTCGCCCTTTTTGATGACCTGGGGCACATCCCCCGCCACGGCCGGCTCGCGCTTGCGTTTGCGTTCGGTGAACCAGATGCCGACGATCGCGAGTTCGTAGAGGAACACCAAGGGCAGCGCCATCAGCATCATCGAGCTCGCGTCGGGTGGGCTCAGCACCATCGCGATCCCGAAATTGACCACGATCGCATAGCGGCGGAACTTGATCAGCTGGGCGCGCGTGACGATTCCCGCCCGCTCGAGCAGCATCAGCAGCACCGGCAGCAGGAAAGACGCGCCGAAGCCGAACATGAACTGCATGGTGGTCGTGAGGTAGCTGGCAAGCTCGGGGAGAGCTTCCTGCTGAACGCCACCGAGATCGCCTGAAAAGCTGTAAAAATATCTAAGCGCAAGCGGGATAGCGATGAAGCGCGCGAGGCTCGCCCCCATCAGGAACAGCACCGGAGTTGCGATCAGGAACGGCAGCAGCGCCTTCTTTTCCTTGCGATAAAGGCCCGGTGCGACGAACTGCCACAGCTGATTGGCAATCACCGGGAAGGACAACATCAGCCCGGCAAAGAAGGCGACCTTCACCTGGGTCAGAAAACCGCCGTAAACGTCGGTGTAGACGATCCTCTTCTGCCCGGCCTCCTGCAGCGGATGCACGAGAAAGGCCAGGATCTGGTGTGAGAAATAGAGGCAGATCACGAAGGATATGCCGAGGGCCGCGAAGGACCAGATCAGCCGCTTCCGAAGCTCGATGATGTGATCCATCAGCGGCGCGCGGCTGTCGTCGATTTCGTCGGGTTCGTCACTCATTGCTTGGGCGGCAGGCCAAGCGGAAGTTCGGGGCCGTTCTCGTCGGCAAGGGATGCGAGCTTCGGTGCTGGAGCCGCCGGCGCTTCGGCCGCGCGCTGGACGGGTTCGACCGGCTCCGGAGCGGCCGGATGCGCGACTGCGTCGGGGCCCGACGGCGCGGGCTCCTCGATCATGTCAGTCACCGGCGACGGAAGCGCGGTCATGACCGGCGCTTCGGGCGGATGCTCGATCGCGTCATGGAGCGGATGCTCGCGCATGATCCGCTCATTCTCCTCGCGCCACTTCTTCTCGATCTCTTCCAGTTCGGCCTGGCGGATCATCTCGTCGACACCCGAACGGAAATGGCGCGCCATGCCGCGCGCCTTGCCGATCCATTGGCCGGCGAAGCGCATTGCGCGCGGCAAATCCTTGGGCGGGATGACCGCGACGGCCACCGCACCCAACAACAGCAGTTCTTGCGGCGCAACGTCGAACACGTGTCGGTCTTACTGGTGCGGCCGATCGTCCTTCATCGGTTGAAGGTGCTGATCAGGATTGGGGTCGACCGGCGGCTGCGCGTTGAGGCGCGGCGCGGGAGGGGCAGGCTTGGCCGCCTCATCCTCTTCCGCCATGCCTTTCTTGAATTGTTTCACGCCCTTGGCGACGTCGCCCATCATCGCCGAGAAGCGGCCGCCGCCCAGCAGCAGCACCGCGATCACCGCGAAAATCAGGATATGGATGAAGGACAGGCCGCCCATTGTAACTCTCCGAAAACGTATTCGTGGCGCTATCTAGTCTTCGTCCACGTCATTTTCCACCAATTGCTGCTCGTCATCGCCAAAGCCGATCTGCGCCTGCTCCATGGCAAGGTCGATCGGGTCGAGCAGCCCGGCCGCACGAAGGTCCTCGATCCCGGGCAGATCCTTGCGCGAGGCGAGGCCGAAATGTTCGAGGAAGCCCGGCGTGGTCGCATAAGTGAGCGGGCGTCCGGGCACTTCGCGCCGGCCGGCAGGCTTGATCCAGCCGGCCTCGATCAGCGCATCCAGCGTCCCCTTCGAGATCTGGACGCCGCGGATCGCCTCGATTTCGGCGCGGCTGACGGGTTCGTGATAGGCGATGATCGCGAGCGTCTCGATGCCCGCCCGCGACAGTTTGCGCGGTTCCTCGCGTTCGCGGCGGAGGATGTGCGCCAAGTCGGGTGCGGTCTGCATCAGCCAGCGTCCGCCGCGTTCGACCAATTGGATGCCGCGCCCTTCATAGAGCGCCGCCAATTCCTGCAGCGCCAGCTTCGCCTGTTCGACGCCGGTCGCCGCGGTCAGTTCGGCGGGCGTCATCGGGGCTTCCGCCGCGAACAGGGCCGCCTCCAGCGCGCGCAGATCGTCGCCGATCATGCCGCCTTCACCATCAGGGGGGCGAACGCCTCGTCCTGCGCGAGCTGGAGCCGCCCCTGGCGCGCCAGTTCGAGCGCCGCGACGAAGCTCGATGCCACCGCCGAGCGATAATGGTCAGGCTCCAGGTCTTCCGGCAGAAAGCTTTGCAGGCTGGCCCATTCGAGCCGCTGGCCGACCATTCGCGCCACCAGATCGAGTGCCTCGTCGAGCGTCATCACCTTGCGCCGCGCAACGATATGGACCGCGGGCATCGCGCGCGCCTTGACCAGGCCATAGGCCGCGATCAGTTCGTAGAGCGAGGCCTCCCATCTGGGCTTGCGCACGACGCGCAGCCCCTCCGGGCTGCCCCGCAGAAAAACGTCGCGCCCGATCCGATCGCGCGCCATCAGCCGCGCGCCGGCCTCACGCATTGCCGCGAGGCGCTGAAGGCGTAGTTGCAGGCGGAGCGCCAGTTCCTCAGGTGACGGCTCGACCTCCGGATCGCGCGGCAGCAGCAAAGCGGATTTGAGGTAGGCGAGCCAGGCCCATCACGAGATAATCGGCAGCCAGCTCCAGCTTCAGCGCGCGCGCCTCGTTGATGAAGGCGATATATTGGTCGACCAGAGCGAGGATCGAGATCTGCTTGAGATCGACTTTCTGCGTACGCGCAAGCGCGAGCAGCAGGTCGAGCGGCCCTTCCCACCCATCGATCGCGATCGTCAGCACCTCGGCCTGGCCGGGCGCGGGAAAGTCGAACTCTTCCTCCACGGGAGGAGAGACTAATCCGCCCCTTGGCGGAGTCGAGAAGGTCAGCATTCGAAAGTCGTGGATAAGTTGGGTGATCTGGAAACGACCTCCCCACCGGACATCGTTGTCAAGGGCCCCCGGCGCTGCCACGATGGCAACCAAAAGGGAGAGGGCAATGGCAGACGGGGACAGCGTCACCGCGATCGTGCATCCGGATCGGACGGCAACGGGCAAGCCGCATTATGAAGTGCTCGACGGCCTGCGCGGCACCGCCGCGGTGATGGTCGTGTTGTTCCACATCATGGGCATGCCGATCGCCTGGTCGGACGACGGCCAATATCTCCACCATGCCGCGATGGCGGTCGATTTCTTCTTCGGCCTGTCGGGCTTCGTCGTCGCTTATGCCTATGACGCACGCTGGCCGCGTATGTCGGTGCGGCAATTCTGCACGATCCGTCTGATCCGCCTGCATCCGCTCGTGCTGCTGGGCGCCCTGCTCGGGCTGATCAGCTTCCTCGCCGACCCGTTCGCCGCGAACCAGAAACTGGTGCCGCTTGTCGTGGTGCTGCGCGACTTCGCTTTGGCCTGCCTGCTGCTGCCGCATGCCGCGCTGCCCAATCGGTGGACCGACACGCACAGCCTGAACAGCCCGGCCTGGTCGCTGCTCCAGGAATATATCGGCAACCTGGCTTATGCGCTGGTGCTGCGGCGGCTGGGGACGCGCGCGCTGGGCACGGTGATGGCGATCGCTGCCGTCTGGCTGTTGTGGTTGCTGTGGCAGCGGAACAGCATCGACATGGGCTCCGACTGGACGAGCTGGTGGGGCGCCCCGGCGCGGATGAGCTTCTCCTTCACCATGGGCCTCTGGCTCTACCGGGTGCGCCAGCGCCTCCCGAAAGCACGGCTGGGTTGGGGCGTGCTCAGCATCGTCCTGGTCCTGGCCTTCGCGACGCCGCTGGTGCCCAAGTCGGTTCCACACGGAAACGGCCTGTTCGAAGCCGCCGCGGCGATGCTGCTGTTCCCGGCGATCATCCTGTGCGGCGCGCATTCGGAGATCGGGCGGGTCGAAATGGCGTTGTGCAAGTTCGCGGGACGCATCTCCTACCCGATCTACATCCTGCATTACCCATTTCTGTTGATTTACATGAACTTCGCGCTGTTCGAGAAGCCCTCCGCGTCCGCGATCTGGATGGCTGGGGCCGGATCGTTCCTGCTGGTGGTGGCAGCCAGCTGGCTGGCGCTCAACTATTATGACGAGCCGCTGCGGGCGCGGCTCAAGCGGTCGGCCGCCGCGTAAATCCCTCCACCGGCTCCGGAGCGGCTTCCGTCACCGCGACGCGCTCGACGCGCGACGGCGGCGAGCCTTCGTGCAACCGCGCGATGAGCCCGTCCAGCGCGCGCTCCTCGCCGAGGGCATAGACTTCGACGCTGCCGTCCCGGCGATTGCGGACCCAACCGCACACCCCAAGCGCTCGGGCTTGATCCACCGTCCAGTCGGAAGAAGACGCCCTGGACATGACCTTCGATGCGGATGCTGCGTGCGATCATGATCGAGACTCAACCTCCAAGGTTACCGCGGGCAGTGCCCATTTCTTTCATATGCCTTTGGTAAGCTTTGGCGAATATGGTCCGCGCCCCATGGAGAGAATGATGGATCAGCAACGCAGGCTTGCGGTGTCGATCGACGACGATTCGATCAACATGGCGTGGGTGGCGGAGGGCAGGCAGCTTTCCGCGGTCGAAAAATGGCCGATCGCACAGTTCAGCACGCTGACAGACGCGTTGCTGGCTTATGAGAAAAAGGCGGGAACGCCCTTGCTCGGTGCGGCCTGTGCCTTGGGCGTGCTGGGCGCGACCTATGGCGAGACGATCATGCTGTCGCGCTGCAATTGGGCGATCAGCCGCTCGGGCCTGCGATCGGTCTTCGGCCGCGATGCGATCGTGATCAACGATGTCGCCGCGCGCGCCTGGGCCACATTGGCAGGAGCCGGCGGCCCCAAGCTTGACGGCCTGTCTCCCACCGCGATCGGCTCGCCCGATTACCATCGGACCGGCCGCTGGGCGCTGACCAAGATCGATGCGGGCGTCGGACTGGCGGTGATCGACATCGACCAGACCGGGCTGGTGCGCGTGCTCGAATGCGAAATGGGACATTGCGGTTTCGCGCCGTCGACCCCCGAGGACTGGGCGTTCGCCTCGGCCCTCGCCCCGCGCGGGGCCGGGCTGGTCAGCTGGGAAACGGCGCTGACCATCTCGCCCGACGATCCGCTCTGGGCAGCTCCGGGGCTTCCCGCCACCCGCACGCAAAGGGTCGCGATGCTCGCGCGGCTGGCGGGGCGCTATGTCGGCGATACCGTCATGGCACACGGCGCCTGGACCGGCGCGATCCTGACCGGCGGACGCATCGGCGAACTGCTCGCTGACACCGGGCTGGCCGCGTTCAATTCGGGATTCGAGAACAAGACCAAGTTCCAACGCCTGATCCGCGCCTCGCCGCGCTGGCGGCTGATCGGGCAGGATCTGACGCTCGCCGGCTGCGCCGTCGCACTGGACCGTCACCCGGCGATGGTTCAGGCCAATGCCGCGCCGCAGCCAGCCGAGGTGCGCACCGCCTTCGGTTGATGCATGGGATCAGCCGCAGCCGACCTCGACCAGATAGCAGCGCACCACCGCGCCCGCACGGCCGCCGCTGCGGGCGTCGAAATAGGCTGCGATCGCCGCGGGACTGGTCCAGTCGAGCCCGCGCAAGCCATGCGTGTCCTGGATCAGCGCCGCGAGCCGCCCTGACGGGTTGTTCCGCGTGACCAGCAGCGCGTCGATGGCTGCCCAGAAACGCGCGCCCTTGCCGTAAAAGGCTTCATAGTTGCTGCCATCGCCATGCTCGACCTGGGCCTCGATCGTGAGGAAGGACGGCGCGGCGGGGGCGTCGATCAACTCCTTCGCCATCTTGAGTGCCGCCGGGTCCAGGCCGGGCTCCGCCGCACGCCAGGCGAAATAGCTTGCCCAGCTTTCATTGACCCAGACCGGCCACGTCGCGGGCATCGAGCCGATCAAGGTGTGGAAGCCTTCATGCACGCCGAGAATGACCGCCGCCCGGAGCTTGGCGTCCGACGCGGCTTTGTCGGGTCCGGGGATATTCTGCATCAGCACCGCGCGCATGCCCGCCGAGGCCATGAAGTTCGGCTCGGCGCGCGGCGGCGGCGGAATCCAGAGGACGTCGAGTGCCGCCGGAGCGACAGCATCCCTGGGCAGGAAGTCGCGCCGCCATCGGCTCCATGTCTCGGCGAAGAAAAGCTGCTGCGCGTCGCCTGCCTCCGCCGGGATCGCGCCGTTGACGCGCAGCGTGAAGCCGCGGCTGCGATAAAGGCGTGGGGCCGCAGCCGCCACGATTCCGTAGAAAGGCATCTGGCCGCGATGCGGGAAGGGCAGCCTGCGCGTGACGACCCGGCCGTCGCGCAGCCGCGCTCGCATGTCGACCTCGGCCTCGCCCCAGCCGCCCGTCGGCGCGAGGAAGGCGAGATGGTCGGTCAGAAGCCACCATCGCCCTTTCGCGCTCCATGCTCCTGACGGGTCCGCCGCATCCATGCCCTCGCTGTCCTGATCGCGAAGGACGAGCGTCCACCGGACGGTCCGGCATGCCGCCGGAACGATCCAGCGCCCGGGAGATCGCACCAGGAGCGGCTTGCCGTCACAGTCCACGCTCCCGCTCAGGCTTGCCGCCGCGCGCGGACCGGTGCCGAGCAGGAGATCGCCGCTGCGGCGCGTGGGCAAATCGACGCTCACCATGGCGCGCAACGGTGTGCGCTCGTCGAGCGCGACCCGATAGGTGACGGCCGAAACGCCCTGGTTTGCGGAAACGGCCAGCGCCAGGGCGAAGGCCGAACGCCTCATTCAGGCCAGCGCCAGCAGCGCGTCACGCTTGACCACGAGGTCATCGAACGAGGCGCTTTGCGCGCCGCCGGCGATCGTCGCCATCGCCGCCTGCAGCCGTTCCCGGGCGCGCGGTGCGATCTCGCTCACGCCTTTCGCGCAGTCCTGCATCTCGGCCATGTCGCCCGAGCAATGGAGCGCGATGTCGCACCCCGCCGCGATCACGCCGGCGGTCCGATCGGCGAAGCGGCCCTGGAGCGCATGCATGCCGAGATCGTCCGACATGAGCAGCCCGTCGAAGCCGATGCGGCCCCGGATGATCTCCCCGATCACCTTGGGCGACAGCGAGCCCGGCCGGTCGGAGTCCCAGGCGGTGTAGACGACGTGCGCGGTCATCCCCATCGGCGCTCGGTTGAGCGCCATGAACGGCTGGAGGTCCGTTTCCAGCTCTTCGGCTGAAGCGTCGACCACGGGCAATTCGACATGGCTGTCCGCGGTCGCCCGGCCATGGCCGGGAATATGCTTGATCACGCCCACCGCCCCGCCGGCCCGCAGGCCCTCCAGCGTGGCACGACCGAGAGCGGCGACGCGCAGCGGTTCCTGTCCCAGCGCGCGATCGCCGATGATGTCGTGCGCGCCGGGCTGGCGAACGTCGAGCAAGGGCAGGCAATCTACGGTCACGCCGACCTCGCGCAGCATGACACCGAGCGCTTGCGCATTGGCGCGCGCGGCTTCGATCGCGGACATCGGCGCCACGTCGTAGAGCCGGTCGAACGCCGCGCCCGGCGGGAATGCAGGCCATATGGGCGGCTGCATGCGCGCGACGCGGCCGCCTTCCTGATCAATCAGGATCGGCACGTCATCACGCCCGGCAATCGCGTGCAACGCGTCGGTGAGCGCGCGCATCTGCGCCCGGTCGACGACATTGCGCTTGAACAGGATGAAGCCGGCCGGATCGACCTCGCGGAAGAAGCCCCTTTCCTCGTCCGTCAAAACGGGGCCGGCGAGCCCCAGGATCAGCGGCGTCATCAATCGACCACGTTGCAGGATTCTCCCGCGACCTTGAGCCGTGCGCAGAGCGAACGCGCATCGCCGCCGCTCGCGCGCAAGCGATACAGCGTGTTGTCGCCCACCTTCACCGGCGTGATCGACATGGCGAGCGGCTGAAGGAAGGCGAAGCGGGTCGAGAGCGTTTTCCAGACCTGCTTGGCCTTGGCCTCGCTCGCGAGCGCGCCGAGCTGGATCGTGCCGCCGCCGGCCGACGGCGGTGCGGCGGGCGTTTGCGTTTTCTGCGGTGCGGGCGGAGCCTTGGCGACGGGCACGGGCGGGGGCGCTTTCACCACCGGCGCCGAGGCGGCGGAGGGCGGCGCATAAGCAAGCGTCGGGTGCGGCGGCGCCTTCGCCGCGGGCGCCGAGGCCGGGTTGGCAGGCGCCCCCGATGCAGAGGGTGCGGACGGGGCCGGCGGCGCAGACGCCTGTCCGCCGCGCGGATTGGCGACCGGCTGTTCGGGCATGCGCGACAGGTCGATCGGGCTGTCGATATCGTTGCCCGTGCCCATGCGCGAGGCGATCACATCCCCTTCGCTGACCTGGAGACCGCCCGGATTGGCGGGCTTTTCCTTATAGGGTCCGGGCGCGGCGTGGATGATCTGCCCGACATCGGCGGTCTGGGCCCGATGGCGCTGCCAGATGACGAAACCGCCGAAGAGGATCGCCAGCAGAACCAGTCCCGCCACGATCCAGAGTGCGAGGCGGCCGCCCCCCCCGCCCGTCTCGGGATAATCATCCTCATCCTCGACCGGCTCGAGCCAGGGCAGGCGCTCGTTGCCGAGCCCTTCGCCACCAAAGCCGCGCCGGATCTCCGCCATTGGCTACATCTCCTCCGCCGCGGCGACGCCCATGACGCCGAGGCCATTGCGGATAACCTGCCCGATCGCGTCCGCGAGCGCCAGACGCGCCGCGGTGACCGGGGCATCGTCGGGGACGAGGAAGCGACGCGCGGGATCGTCGTTGCCGCGATGCCACAAAGCGTGGAAGGCCGCGGCGAGATCGTAGAGATAGAAAGCGATGCGATGCGGCTCATGCGCATTGGCGGCGCCCTCGATCACGCGCGGGAACTGCGCGGCGAACTTGACCAAAGCCAGTTCCTCGTCGTCGAGCAGCGACAGGTCCGCCGGCGGCAGGACCATGCCCGCTTCGCCCGCCCGCCGATGAAGCGAGCGGATGCGCGCGTGGGCATATTGGACGTAGAAAACGGGATTGTCCTTCGACGCCTCGACCACCTTGGCGAAGTCGAAATCCATCTGCGCGTCGGCCTTGCGCGCGAGCATGGTGAAGCGGACCACGTCCTTGCCCACCTCCTCGACCATGTCGGCGATGGTGATGAACTTGCCCGAGCGCTTGGACATCTTGACCGGCTCGCCCGCGCGCATCAGCCGCACCATCTGGACGAGCTTGATGTCGAACGGCGTCGCCCCATGCGTCAGCGCCTTCACCGCCGCCTGGATGCGCTTGACCGTGCCGGCATGGTCCGCGCCCCAGATGTCGATCAGCATGTCGGCCGTCTCGGCCTTCTGCGCATGATAAGCGAGGTCGGTGCCGAAATAGGTAAGCCCGCCATCGGCCTTGCGAACGGGGCGATCCTGATCGTCGCCGAATTCGGTCGAGCGGAACAGGGTCATCTCGGTCGGCTCCCAATCGTCGGGAAGCTCGCCCTTGGGCGCTTCGAGCACGCCCTCGTAGATCAGTCCTTCGTTGCGCAACCGGTCGAAGGCGGCGTCGACCCGGCCGGCTTTCTGCACCGCGGCTTCGGAGGCGAAGATGTCGTGATGGATGCCGAGCAAAGCCAGATCGGCGCGGATCATGTCCATCATGCCGGCGACCGCGCGCTCACGGAACAGGTTGAGCCACTCGCTTTCGGGCTTGCCGACATAGGCATCGCCAAATTCTGCGGCGAGCTGTTGGCCGATCGGAATCAGATAATCGCCGGGATAATAACCCTCGGGGATCTCGCCGATATCCTCGCCCAGCGCCTCGCGATAACGCAGGTGCGCCGACCGGCCGAGCGTCTGCACCTGCGCGCCGGCATCGTTGATGTAATATTCGCGGATGACCT
>Ga0207698_10000213_pt1 | contig 36104 bp, 34 predicted proteins | sample KBSCornC22_FD_184298 | JGI IMG/M metagenome (GOLD analysis project Ga0207698, IMG submission 184298) | Corn rhizosphere microbial communities from Kellogg Biological Station, Michigan, USA - KBS Corn C2-2 (SPAdes) (version 2) | ecosystem: Host-associated > Plants > Roots > Rhizosphere > Soil ... | reverse complement strand
ATGCTCGCCTGCACCCTGATCTACATCCTCGTCGCCGCGGCAGCCGTCGGCGCGCTGCCCTATACGCGCTTCGCCAATAGCCCCGAGCCGCTCGCCTTGATCCTGCGCGAGATGGGCAAGGGCCAGGTCGCGCACATCATCGCGGTCGCCGCCGTGATCGCGCTGCCTACCGTGCTGCTAGGCTTCCTCTATGGCCAGAGCCGGATCTTCCTGGTGATGGCGCGCGACGGTTTCCTGCCGCCCCGCCTCGCCGCCATCTCCTCGCGCGGCACGCCGGTGCGGATCACGTTGTTGACCGCGATCGTCGTCGCCTTGCTGGCGGGCGTGCTGCCGATCGACCAGATCGCCGCACTGGCCAATGCCGGCACCTTGATCGCCTTCATCGCGGTCGCGACCTGCATGCTGGTGATGCGCGTGCGCGATCCCGCGATTCGCCGCCCGTTCCGGACGCCTTTGGTCTGGTTGGTCGGCCCGGGAGCGGTGCTCGGCTGCCTCTATCTGTTCGCCAGTCTGCCCGCGAAGACGATCGAATGGTGCCTGCTGTGGAATGCGATCGGGCTGGCGATCTATGCGCTTTATGGCCGGCATCGCAGCCTGCTGGGGCAGGCGCACGTCAAGCGGTAGGAGAATCCCATGGCCGAGCCATGGTTCAGAATCAGGTCTCCCGAACGCGGCGGCAGTTTCGACGTCGCGAGCTGGGAAGGCGCAGCAGTCCTCGCTGCCTATGCGCTGCTGAATGTGATCGGCATCATATCCATCATATTGAGTGGCGCATCGCTCGCCGGAATCGGCGCGGCGACCCTCTGCAGTATCGGCGGCACCTATGGACTGGTGCGGACGGTCCGCGCGCATGGTGTGCCGGAGGCGTGACATGGCGAACGCAGCCGTCCTGATCCTTTCCACCGCGCCAAACCGAGAGGAAGCTGCGAGGATCGCCGAGTTGCTCGTCACCGAGCGACTCGCCGCATGCGTGCAAGTCTCGCCGATCGAGAGCTGGTATCGCTGGGAAGGCAGGGTGGAGCAGGCCGAGGAGGTCCGGTTGCACATCAAGACCAGCGACTCGCTCGCCGAGAAGGTCGAACGGCGGATCGCCGAAATCCATTCTTATTCGGTGCCCGAATTGGTGCGGATTCCCCTCCAGGGCGGGGCCGTATCCTATCTGATGTGGATCGAGGACAACGTCGGATAAGCGGCGGCCGCAATTTATCGCATTGCAACAAACCGGCTTTCTTTAATCGAAACGATCGGTATAGAACCCCGCGCAACCGCGAGGATCATGATGCGTCTCATCCGCTCTGCCGCGCTCGTCGCTGCGCTGCTCCTGTCCGCGTGCGGCAAGAAGGACCCGCCGCCCCCGCCACCCAAGCAGGTCGGCGTGGTCACCGTGCAGATGCAGCCGGTCACGCTCACCACCGATCTGCCGGGCCGCACCTCGCCCTATGAAAGTTCGGAAGTCCGTCCGCAGGTCGACGGCATCATCCTGAAGCGATTGTTCCGCGAGGGCGAGACGGTCCACGCCGGCCAGACGCTCTACCAGATCGATCCCGCGCCTTATGCAGCGGCCGCCGCGAACGCGCGCGCCGCTCTCGCCCGCGCGCAGGCGTCGATCGCATCCACCGCGGCGCTTGCCCGCCGCTACGGCGAATTGGTCAAGATCAACGCGATCTCGCGCCAGGATTATGAAAATGCCACCGCGGCCGCGAACCAGGCCAATGCCGATGTTGCCGCACAGCGTGCAGCACTCCGTTCGGCCGAGATCAATTTGCGCCGCACCCGCATCAGCGCACCCATATCGGGACGGATTGGAACATCGACCTTCACTGTCGGCGCGCTCGTCACCGCCGCGCAGGCCCAACCGCTGACGACGATCCAGCGGCTCGATCCGATCTATGTCGACATCAACCAGTCGAGCGTCGATCTGCTCAAGCTGCGCAAGCAGATCCTGGCCGGGCAGCTTTCACGCGGCGGTGCGGCGGCGCGCGTCGGCCTGACGCTGGAGGACGGCAGCGAATATAACCATAAGGGCGCGTTTCAGTTCGCCGACGTGACCGTCGCGCCGGACACGGGCACGGTTACGGTTCGCGCCATCTTCCCCAATCCCGAAGGCTTGCTGCTGCCCGGAATGTATGTTCGCGCGCACCTGACCGAAGGGACGCAGGCGCAGGGCATCCTCGTCCCGCAGCAGGCGGTCTCGCGCGACGAGAAGGGCAACCCCCAGGCGTTCGTCGTCGGCGCGGGCGACAAGCTGGAGATTCGCCAGCTGACGACATCGCGCGCAATCGGCAACTCGTGGCTCGTTACCAGCGGCCTCAAGCCGGGCGACCGGCTGGTCATGGACGGCACGATGATGGCCCAGCCCGGCATGCCGGTACAGCCGGTGGCCTGGACGCCCCCGCCCACGCCGTCCAAGGCCGCGCAGGCTGCGGTCGGGCAATAGGGCCGCATCATGGCACGCTTTTTCATCGATCGGCCCATCTTCGCATGGGTGATTGCGCTTGTCCTGATGCTTGCCGGCGTCCTGGCGATCCGCTCGCTGCCGATCGCGCAATTCCCGCCGATCGCGGCCCCATCGGTGCAGATCACCGCGACCTATCCGGGCGCGGATGCTCAGACGCTCGAAAACACCACGACGCAGATCATCGAACAGCAGCTCAAGGGCATCGACAATCTGCGCTATTTGTCGTCGACGAGCTCTTCGGCGGGCACCGTCGCAATCACGGTGACATTCGAGCAGGGTACGAATCCCGACATCGCGCAGGTCCAGGTCCAGAACAAGCTGCAGGCGGCCTTGCCCCTGTTGCCGCAGGAAGTGCAGCAGCAGGGCGTGCGCGTCACCAAGACGAGCGCCAACTTCCTGGTGGTGGTCAGCCTCTATTCGCCCAACGGCCGCTATTCGACCAGCGATTTGGCCGACATGGTCGTCTCGCGGCTGCAAGACCCGCTGAGCCGCGTCCAGGGCGTGGGCGATACGCAGATTTTCGGCTCGCAATATGCGATGCGCATCTGGGTCGATCCGCTCAAGCTGAACAATTTCAAGCTCACCATCGGCGATATTGAAAAAGCGGTGCGTGCGCAGAATGCGCAGGTCTCCGCCGGCCAGATCGGCGGCCTGCCCGCCCCGCGCGAGCAGATGCTGAACGCGTCGGTTTCGGTCGCCTCGCGCCTGACCACGCCCGATCAGTTCCGGCAGATCCGGCTCAAGTCCAATCCTGACGGCTCGGTCGTCCGGCTGGGCGATGTCGCGCGCGTCGCGATCGGCCCCGAAACCTACGGCTTCACCGTGCTGTTCAACGGCGTGCCCGCCGCGGGCATCGCGATCAAGCTTGCACCTGGCGCCAACGCGCTCGACACGGTGGAACGGATCAAGGCGCGGGTCACGCAGCTCTCGCCGAACATCCCGTCGGACGTGAAGATCTTCTACCCCTATGATTCGACGCCATTCGTGCGTCTCTCGATCGATCAGGTGGTGCACACGTTGATCGAGGCGGTGGTGCTCGTCTTCGTCGTCATGTTCATCTTCCTGCAGAACTGGCGCGCCACGATCATCCCCACCATCGCGGTTCCGGTCGTGCTGCTCGGCACCTTCGCGGTGCTGTATATCGCCGGCTATTCGATCAACACGCTCACCCTATTCGGTATGGTGCTGGCGATCGGCCTGCTCGTCGACGACGCGATCGTCGTGGTCGAGAATGTCGAACGCCTGATCGAGACCGAGGGCCTTTCGCCCAAGGAGGCCGCACGCAAATCGATGGACGAGATCACCGGCGCGCTGGTCGGCATCGCCACCGTGCTGGCGGCGGTGTTCGTACCGATGGCCTTCTTCGGCGGCTCGACCGGCGCGATCTACCGCCAGTTCTCGATCACGATCGTCTCCGCAATGGCGCTGTCGGTGATGGTCGCGCTGATCCTCACGCCCGCGCTCTGCGCCACGATCCTTCAGACGCGCGAGGAAAAGGAGCGTACGGCAAAATCGGGGCTGATGGGCCGGGTTTTCGGCCGCTTCTTCGACTGGTTCAATCGCAATTTCAAACGCAATGCCGACCGCTATCAGAATGGCGTGCGCTATGTGGAACATCATCGCGCGCGCGCGTTCGTCGTGTTCGCGATCATCTGCGCGGGGCTGTCCTTCCTCTTTTACCGTCTGCCGACCGGCTTTCTGCCCGATGAGGATCAGGGCTATGCGTTCGCGCTCGTCAACCTGCCCCCCGGGGCGACGGCCTCGCGCACCGACGCCGCGCTCGCCAAGGTGCGCGATCATTTCCTGAAGGATGAAGGCAAGAATGTCGCCGGCGTGTTCACCGTGTCGGGCTTCAGCTTCACCGGCCAGGGGCAGAATGCGGGCCTTGCCTTCGTTCGCCTCAAACCGTGGGAGGACCGCAAGGGCGCGGAGAACCGGGCAGGCGCGATCGCGGCGCGCGCAATGGGCGCCTTCTCCACGTTCCGCGACGGCCTGATCTACGCGATCATCCCGCCGTCGGTGCAGGAGCTGGGCAACGCCACCGGCTTCGATTTCGAACTGACCGACGTTGCCGGCATCGGCCATGATCGGCTCGTCGCCGCCCAGGGCCAGTTGCTCGGCATGGCGATGAAGGATCCGCGCATCGCGGGCCTGCGCCCGAACAGCTTGCCCGACCAGCCGCAGCTCAAGGTCGACGTGGATCAGGACAAGACGCAAGCGCTCGGCGTCGACATCGCCGACGTCAACAGCACCATCTCGGCGGGCTGGGGCAGCGCCTATATCAACGATTTCATCGATCGCGGCCGCGTCAAGCGCGTCTTTGTCCAGGCAGACTCGCCCTTCCGCCTCTCGCCCGACGATCTCGCCGCCTTCTACGTGCGCGGGACCAACGACCAGATGGTGCCGATCAGCACGCTTGCCTCGACGCGCTGGCAATCCGCGCCGGTACAGCTGAACCGCTATAACGGCGTGCCGGCGATGGAATTGCTCGGCGTGCCGGGGCCGGGCCAGAGTTCGGGCGCTGCCCTGAAGGCGATGGAAGAATTGCAGGCCAAGCTGCCGCCCGGCACCGGCTTCGAATGGACCGGCCTGTCTTATGAGGAACGGCTGGCGGGCAGCCAGGCCAAGTCGCTCTACAGCCTGTCGCTCCTGATCGTCTTCCTCTGCCTCGCGGCACTTTATGAAAGCTGGTCGGTGCCCGTATCGGTGATGCTGGTGGTGCCTTTGGGCGTGTTCGGCGCGGTCCTCGCGGCGACGCTCACGGGCGTCAACAACAACATCTATTTCCAGGTCGGCCTGATCACCACGATCGGCGTGTCGGCAAAGAACGCGATCCTGATCGTCGAATTCGCGGAGGAACGGATGCGCGAAGGGATGAACGCCTTCGATGCCGCCGTCGCCGCCGCGCGGCTACGGCTGCGGCCGATCCTGATGACCAGCTTCGCCTTCGTCTTCGGTGTGTTCCCGCTTGCGATCGCCTCGGGTGCCGGCTCGGGCGCACAGAATGCGATCGGCCGTTCGGTGGTCGGCGGCATGCTTGCGGCGACGATATTCGGAATCTTCTTCGTGCCGATGTTCTTCGTCGCGGTGCGCCGGATCTTCGAACGCCGTCGCGAGCGCGGCAGCACGGCGGGCGATGCGGCGGAGGCGCAGGCATGAGGCGCCTTCTTCCACTGATTCCGGCGCTACTGCTGACGGGGTGCGACCTCGCGCCCGCTTATCACCGGCCGGGCCTGCCCGCGCCCGCGACCTTGCCGAGCGGCGGACCCTATCCGGCGGCGACCGCCGGGAGCGCGCAGGCATCCGACATTGCCTGGCAGGACTTCTTCATCGATCCCGCGCTCGCCCAAGTGATCGCGACCGGGCTTGCCAACAATCGCGACCTCAGGATCGCGCTCGCCAATGTCGAGCAGGCGCGCGCGCTCTACCGCGTGCAGCGCGCCGACCTGCTGCCGACGATCGGGGCCAACGGCGGCGCGACCTACGCCCGCTCGGCCGCCACGCAGGCCTTCCCAGGGCAGGATCGCACCACGCACATCTATTCGGTCAACGCCGGCTTCTCGTCCTTCGAGATCGACCTGTTCGGCCGCGTCCGCAACCTCACCCGCGCCGCGCTCGAACAATATCTGGCGACCGAGGAAGGCACGCACGCCACACGCATCACGCTGATCGCGGAGATCGCCTCGGCCTATCTCACCATGGCCGCCGACCAGGACCAGCTCAAGATCTCGCAGGCCACGCTCGAAAGCTTCCGCCAGTCGCTCGAGCTTACCCAGGCGCAGTTCCGCATCGGCGTCGCCTCCGAGCTGGAGGTGCGCCAGGCGCAGACCGGTTTCGAGCAGGCGCGCTACGACATCGCCGCACTGCAGACGCAGATCGCGCGCGATCAGAATGCACTCAATCTGCTCGTCGGTACCACTGTGACCGCCGATCAATTGCCCACGGGCCTCGGCGATCACGCCTTCACCCTCGCTGATCTGCCCGCGGGCCTGAGCTCCGACATCTTGCTGCAGCGGCCCGACGTGCTCCAGGCCGAGCATCAGCTGAAGGCACAATATGCCAATATCGGTGCCGCGCGGGCCGCCTTCTTCCCGCAAATCTCGCTGACCGCGCTGGCAGGCACGCTGAGCCCGGCTTTGTCGGGCCTGTTCGATAAGGGCAGCTACACCTGGCAGGTGGCGCCCAGCGCGACCCAGACCATCTTCGACTTCGGCCGCAACGCCGCCAACCTGCGCTATGCCAAGGCCAGCCGCGACGCCGCGCTCGCCACCTACGAACGCGCGATCCAGACCGCCTTCCGCGAGGTTGCCGACGCGCTCGCCGAGCGGGGCACGATCAACGAGCAGGTCGCCGCGCGCGCCGATCGCGTGACTGCGGCCGCGACGGCCTATCGCCTGTCCGACGCGCGGTATCGGGCCGGGGTCGACCCATTCCTGACCACGCTGGATGCGCAGCGGACATTGTACGGCGCGCAGCAGAATCTGGTGCAGACGCGACTGGATGCGGCATCCAACCTGGTGGAGCTCTACCGCGCGCTGGGCGGCGGATTGCGTTCGAAATAGGCGGCGGAATTCTCTAACCGCTCGGCCCGAGCGACGTCGAGGGGCATTGCCGAGCGAAGCCCAGGCATTCTCGCTGTGCTCGAAGGTGGGTCTCGACTTCGCTCGACCCGAAACGGGTGGTGGGAGCGGCCTTCGCTACTGCCGCACCAACGCACCGCTTTTCATTACCAATCGCACCGCCTTCACCGCCGCCACATCTTTGGTCGGATCCCCTTCCACCGCGATGATATCCGCCAGCAGGCCCGGCTTGAGCGACCCCACCTCCGCCAGATGGAAGATATGCGCATTGCCCGATGTCGCGGCGGTCAGCACCGCAAGCGCCGGCATGCCCGCCTGCTGCATCAGCACCATTTCGCGCCAGTTCTCGCCATGCGTGTAGACGCCGACATCGCCGCCCATGCAGATCGACACGCCCGCCGCCAGCGCCATGCGGAAGCTCCGGCGATTTTCCTCCACTGCCGCCGGCGCCGGCTCCTGCCCGTTCCAGCCGCGATAGCGCGACACGGCATCCGACGCTGCCAATGTCGGGCAGAGCGCGATGCCCTTGTCGTGCATCGCCTTGAAGATCTCCGGCGTCCCGCCATAGCCGTGCTCGATCGTGTCGACGCCGGCTGCAATCGCGCGGCGCATACCCTCTGCGGTTGCGGCATGGACCGCTGCCAGCCGCCCGGCATCATGCGCGGTTGCTGCGCCCGCTGCGAGCTCCGCCTGGGTCAGCGTCGCCCGGCTCGGCTCCTTGGGCATATAATGATAATCGGCATACATCTTCACCACGTCGGCGCCCGCGGCGATCTGGTCGCGCGCCGCGCGCACCATCTCGTCGACCCCGCTCACCTCCTGCGCGCCCTGCGGTACCTTCACGCCGGGCTCGAACCCCTTCGGGCCATAGGCGCCCTCGGCGACGATCGCCTTGGTCGCGACGATCAGCCGCGGGCCTGGCACGATTCCCTGATCGATCGCCTGCTTGAGCCCCACGTCGGCGAAGCCCGCGCCTTCGGTGCCGAGGTCGCGCTCGCTGGTGAAGCCCGCCATCAATGTCGCGCGCGCATGCACGATCGCGCGCGCGGTGCGCAGCGCCAGCGGCTCGTGCAGCACCTGATCGTCCCAGCTCGTCTCATTATAGGGATGAAGGAAGAGATGGCCGTGCCCCTCGATCATGCCCGGCATGATCGTGTCGCCCGGCAGATCGATCACCCGCGTGCCCGCAGGCATGGCGAGATGTGGTCCCACCGCGGCGATCCGTTCCCCCTCGACCAGCACCTCCCAATCGGCATGCACCACGCTGCCGTCGAACAAGCGCGCCCCGCGCAGCAGGATCGCCGGGTCCGCCGCCTGCACGCCCGTGCCCAGCGCCAGCATCAGCGCCATCAAAGCCTTTCGCATGCCGTGCCTCCTTGTCGCGTGCCATTGCGCGCGCAATACCGATGCGATGGATAAAGCGCTGTCGAGGCTCCGCAAGCTCATCCCTGCTCTGGCAGTCTCGCTGGCATTCCCCGCCGCCGCGCAGCCATCGGACCTCGCCCGCCTTCAGGCCGAAGCGCAACGCGTCACGATCACGCGCGACGATTGGGGGATCGCGCACGTCGTCGGCAAAAGCGATGCCGATGCGGTGTTCGGCGCCGTCTATGCCCAGGCTGAGGATGATTTCGCGCGGATCGAAGCCAATTACCTGACCGCGCTCGGCCGCACCGCCGAAGCCGAGGGCGAGAGCGCGATCTGGGCGGATGTACGCCAGCGCCTGTTCGTCGACCCGGCCGATCTCCAGGCGCGCTATCGCACCAGCCCGTCCTGGCTGCGCGCGCTGATGGAGGCCTGGGCCGACGGGCTGAATTACTATCTCGCGACGCATCCGCAGGTGCATCCCAAGGTGCTCACCCACTTCGAGCCGTGGATGGCGCTGAGTTTCACCGAGGGGAGCATCGGCGGCGATATCGAGCGCATCTCGTTGAGCGAGCTCAAGAGCTTCTATGGCGGCATGTTCGAGCCGAGGACGGCGCTCGAGACCGGCATCCAGGCGCAGGAACCGCGCGGGTCGAACGGCATCGCGATCGCGCCCGACAAGACCGCCAATGGCCATGCCTTGCTGCTGATCAACCCGCACACCAGTTTCTATTTCCGGTCGGAGCTGCAGATGACGAGCGGCCAGGGCCTCAACGCTTATGGCGCGGCGACCTGGGGGCAATTCTTCATCTATCAGGGGTTCAACCCCGACATCGGCTGGATGCATACCTCGTCGGGCGTCGACAATGTCGACGAGTTCGCCGAGACGGTCGAGCGCCAGGGTGGCACCCTCGTCTATCGCTACGGGCACAAGCTGCGGCCCGTGACGATGGCTCCCATCACGATCCGCTATCGCAGGCCCGATGGCAGCCTGGCCGAGTTCCGGCTCGTCACGATGCGCACGCATCACGGCCCGATCGTCGCCGCGCGCGACGGCAAGATGATCGCGACCGCCTTGATGTGGAAACCCGTGCCGGCGCTGGAGCAGAGCTGGCTGCGCACCAAGACGCACGATCTGCAATCCTATCTCGATGTCGCCGCGCTGCAGGCCAATTCGTCCAACGACACGATCCTGGCCGACCGAAAGGGCGAGATCGCCTATCTCCACCCGCAATTCGTGCCGGTGCGCGACGACCGTTTCGATTATCGCCTGCCCGTCGACGGGTCCGATCCCGCGACCGACTGGAAGGGGCTGCACGCGCTCGATACTTTGCCCAATGTGATCGATCCCGGCACGGGCTGGGTCAAGAACACCAACAACTGGCCGTGGACCGCCGCAGGCCGCGACAGCCCGGTGGCGCGCGATTTTCCGCGCTATATGGATCAGGTCGGCGAGAATTGGCGCGGCGTGCATGCGGACAGGCTGCTCGCCGACCAGCGCCGCTTCACGCCTGAAAGCCTGACCGCACTCGCCTTCGACAATTGGCTTCCGGCCTTCGCGACGCTGGTCCCGCAGCTCACCGCCGCCTGGGACGCGCTGCCCGCCGCCGATCCGCGCAGAGCCGATCTGGCCGAGCCGATCGCGCTGCTCCGCGGCTGGGACGAGCGCTGGGGCTACACGTCCGAAGCGACCACATTGGCGATCATCTGGGGCGACACATTGTGGCCGGATGTCGGCGCCTTCGCCAAGGCGGAGCGAATGAACGTGCCCGATTATATCGCGAAGAAGGTCTCGCCCGAGGCCAAGCTCGCGGCGCTCGCCAAAGCGAAGGCGCGGCTGATCCGCGATTTCGGCAGCTGGCGCGTCAAATGGGGCGAGGTCAATCGCTTCCAGCGGCTCGACGATGCGATCGATCCGCATTTCGACGATACCAGGCCAAGCCTGGCGGTGCCCTTCACCTCGGCCCAATGGGGCTCGCTCGCCTCGTTTGGGGCCAAGCCCTACCCCAACACGAAGCATTATTACGGCAGCAGCGGCAACAGCTTCGTCGCCTTGGTCGAATTCGGCCCCAGGGTCCGCGCCTGGGCGGTGACTGCGGGCGGCGAAAGCGGCGATCCCAAGTCACCCCATTTCGCCGACCAGGCGCAGCGCTACATCGACGGCACATTGCGTGCCGTTTATTTCTGGCCCGCTGACCTCAACGGTCATGTCGAGCGCAACTATCATCCGGGCGACTGACATGTGGTTCATCGTCAAGGCGGCCTTGTCGGGCCTGATCGTCGCCACGGTCTCGACGGTCGCGAAACGCTATCCCGGCTTCGGCGCGCTGATCGCCTCGCTGCCTTTGGTGTCGGTGCTCGGCATGATCTGGCTGTGGCACGAAAAACCCGACGCCGCGAACATGGCGGCGCACGCCCAGGCGACCTTCTGGTTCGTGCTGCCGTCGCTGCCGATGTTCCTGGCGATCCCCGCCATGCTGAGGAGCGGCTGGTCCTTCTGGGCCGCCTTGCTCGCCGGCTGCGCGCTGACGATCCTGCTCTATCTGGTCATGACCTGGCTTGGCCCGCGCTTTGGCCTGCGGCTGTAGCCCGATCGCTTGGGATCGCCGCAGAACCCTCCAAATCGGAGCAGTCCCTTCGGACGGCGGGGCGGCCCGTTAACCTGTGCGTATTACCACAGAGTCTTCCCGTTGGTGTGGCGTAGATGTTCAATCGGTTCACAGATTTGCAGGGCCGTATTCGCGGCCTGATCGAGCGAACGGAGACGCTCCTCCTCGATCCGACCGCGCGAGATATCGGCGCGCTGGGTTCCGTCCGCTGGGAATTGGCGCGGACGCTGCGCGAATATCAATTGTTCAAGCAGAGCTGCATCTTCGATCCCATGGAGCAGCGCCGCGACCCAAAAGCCCCTTGCGCGCGCGCCATGAAGGCCGATTGCATTCGCTTCGGCGAGGACTTCCTGGCCTATATGCTCCGCTGGAGCGCGGTCTCCCCACTCCAGCAATGGGACGAATTCGTTGCAGCATCGCTTGAGATGGGCGCCCGCATCCGCAACCAGCTTGCCGTCGAACTGGCGGGAATCACGGCTCTGTTCGGACAGGGAGACAAGGCTGCCTAGAGCGATATGCAGCCAGGTGGACTCATCTGGAGACTCGAAAATCGCTGCAAAACAATATCTTATACCCCGATGCGTCCCGATGCAATCGGAGCAAAGGCGCTCTAAGCGGCTCGCACTCGTCGCCCGACGCGATGAAACAGGTATGGCACAACCAGCATGAACGCCGATTGGGTCAGCCGAAGCGGGATTTGAGCTCCAGCATCGCGATGGCCGCCTTGGCCGCCTCGCCACCCTTATTCTTCTCGTCGGGCCGGGCGCGGGTCAGCGCCTGCGCCTCATTCTCGACCGTCAAAATACCATTGCCGATCGGCAGGCCATCGAGCGTCAACGCCATCAGCCCGCGCGCGCTCTCGTTCGAGACCACCTCGAAATGATAGGTCTCGCCGCGGATCACGACGCCCAGGGCGACATAGCCGTCGTAGCGGCCGGTCTCGGCCGCCAGCGCCACCGCGGCCGGAATTTCGAGCGCGCCGGGGACCGTGATCGTCTCATGGCTATGCCCCGCCTCTTCCAGCGCGGCGCGCACGCCCTGGAGCAGCAGGTCATTGAGATGCGCATAGAAACGCGCCTCGACGATCAGAAAGCGCGCCATCATTCGTCTCCGGAACAGGGGATCGGCCGCTCGCCCACGATCGACAGGCCGTAGCCGTCGAGCGCGACCAAGGTGTGATGCGAATTGGTGAGCAGGATCATATCCTGCACGCCCAGTTCGGTCAGGATCTGCGCGCCCACGCCATAATCGCGCAATTCCTCGGGATCCATGCCGCCTTCGACCTTGCCGGCATGCGCCTCGACTGTCTTCGACAGGCGGCCGCCACCCATCGCGCGCGGCAGCACGACGATCACGCCCGACCCTTCCTCACCGACGATCTTCATCGCGCCTTCAAGCAGCCCGCCGCGCTTGCATTGCTCGCCGAACAGATCGGCGAACAGGCTTTGAACATGCATGCGCACCAAGGTCGGCTTGGATGGATCGACCTTGCCCTTGACCAAAGCGATCTGCTCGTCACCCGTGGCCTTGTTGTAGAAGCTGATCGCGGTCCAATCGCCGCCCCAGCGGCTGGTGAAGCGCGTCTCCGCCCTCTTCTCGACGAGATGATCATTGCGCCGGCGGTAGGCGATCAGATCGCGGATCGTGCCGATCTTCAGATTGTGGCGTTGCGCGAAGGCGACCAGGTCGTCGAGACGCGACATGGTGCCGTCCTGGTTCATGATCTCGCAGATCACCCCCGACGGATTGAGCCCCGCCAGTCGTGCGACGTCGACCGCCGCTTCGGTATGGCCGGCGCGCACCAGCACCCCGCCCTCGCGCGCGACCAGCGGGAAGACATGGCCGGGGCTGACGATCGCCTCGGGGCCGTTCGAGGCATCGATCGCGACCGCGATGGTGCGCGCGCGATCGGCCGCCGATATGCCGGTGGTGACGCCGGTCTTGGCTTCGATCGAGATGGTGAAAGCGGTCTCGTGCCGCGTGCCGTTATGGCGGCTCATCAGCGGCAGGCCGAGTTGATCCACGCGCGCCTTGGTCAGCGCAAGGCAGATCAGTCCACGGCCGTGCGTTGCCATGAAGTTGATCGCATCCGGAGTCGCCATCTGCGCCGGGATGATCAGGTCGCCCTCATTCTCCCGGTCCTCATCGTCGACCAGGATGAACATGCGCCCGTTGCGCGCTTCCTCGATCACCTCCTCGGGCGTGGAGAGGAAGGCGTGGCGCAGCCGCGCGATCTGGGGATCAGCCGGCATGGCCGGTCCTTGGCCGCAATTGCTCCATCCGCCCGAGATAGCGCGCGAGCACGTCGATCTCGATATTGAGCGCACGGCCGGGCTCCAGATCGCCGAAGGTCGTCATCTCCTGCGTATGCGGGATGACGTTGATCCCGAACCGCGCCCCACCGTCGGGCAGGTCGGTCACTTCGTTGACCGTCAGCGACACCCCATCGAGCGCGATCGAGCCCTTGGGGGCGATGTAAGGCGCGAGCGCCGCCGGCGCCTCGACCACGATGCGCGTGCTGTCGCCCTCGGGCGTGACCTCGACCACCGTACCGACGCCGTCGACATGGCCGGTGACGATGTGGCCGCCCAGCTCGTCGCCGACGCGCAGCGCGCGTTCCAGATTGAGCGCGGTTCCCTCGCTCCAGTCGCCCGCGGTCCGCGACAGCGTCTCGGCGGAGACCTCGACCGCGAACCAGTCCGCACCCTTGTCGACGACTGTCAGGCAGACGCCCGAGCAGGCAATCGATGCGCCCATGTCGATGCTGGCGGTCTCATAAGCAGTGCCGATGCGCAGACGCATGTCCCCGCGTTGCTCCACGCCCCTGATCCGGCCGATATCGGTGATGATGCCTGTGAACATAGTCAGTCTCGGACGCGCTCGTAGACTTCGAGCCGGTCAATGCCAAGCATGCGGCTGTCGGTCCGTTTCCAGCGCGCGTGCGCGTCGGCAAGACGGGTAAGGCCGATATCGCCCAGGGCAGGCTTGCCCGACCCGATCAGGATCGGCGCGCGATAGAGGAGCAGGCGATCAACCAGATCCGCCTTGAGGAAGGAGGATGCGGTCGCGGCGCCGCCCTCGACGAAGAGGTGGTCCACGCCAGACAACGAGGCAATTTCGTACGGCGCGCCGATCACCTCCACATCCCGTCGTCCCAGCGAACGCTGGGACCCATCTCCCGCACTTTCCGTAGAGTCCCACAGTTTGGTGATGGACCCCAGCTTCCGCTGGGGTGACGAACTGAGGATTATGGGCCGCGGTACCCTCTCCTCCAGCCCCGCCAGCCGAACATCGAGCCGCGGCCGGTCCGCCTCCCATGTGCCGCGTCCGACCAGGATCGCCTCATGCCGGCTGCGCTCCAGATGCACATGCGCCCGCGCCTCGGGCCCCGTGATCCAGCGGCTTTCCCCATCCGCACGCGCGATCATCCCGTCGAGCGACAGCGCCAGCTTGAGCGTGACATAAGGTCGCCCGAGGGCTTGCCGGGTCAGAAAGCCGGCCATGCTCTGCCGCGCTCGCTCGGCGAGCACGCCATCCGTCACCTCGATATCCGCCCCGCGCAGCCGCGCGAGACCCTCGCCGGCCGTGCGGGGGTCGGGATCGGTCAGCGCCACCACCAACCGGGCCGGCGCGGCATCGACCAGCAAATCAGCGCAAGCGGGGCCCCGCGGGCTTTTATGCGCACAGGGCTCCAGCGTGGCGTAGACGGTCGCGCCCCGCGCAACCTCACCGGCCTCGGCCAGCGCCATCGCCTCGGCATGCGGCCGCCCGCCGGGCTGGGTCCAGCCGCGACCAATGATCCGTCCGTCGCGCACGATCAGACAGCCGACATTGGGGTTGGGCGCAGTTCGCCCGCGCCCGCGCTCCGCCAGCGCGAGTGCGGCCGCCATGTAGCGCGCGTCGTCGGCGCTCAGAGGCCGAAACTCGAAAGCTGCCGCTCGACCCGCTTCCACTGGCGTTGCCGTTCCTCCGCCTCGAGACGGCGCTTGCGCGCATCGGCCCATTGATCCTGGCGGATCTGCTCATCGGTGCGGTTGGCGGGGAAATCCTCGGCATAGATGATCTGCGGCCCCCGCGGCGGCACCTGCCAGCGCGCGTCGAGGATGAAGCCGGTGACGATCAGCGAGGTGATGCCGATCGCGAGCGCGCCGAAGACGAGCTTGTAGCGATTGGTGCTGGTGCGCCAGATGCGCCGGATATCGGCGACCAGCACACGCGGATGAACGGGACGGGGAAAGATCGCCATCAGGTCAAGATAGGCGCTCGCCGAAATCCTTGCCAGCCCTCCCCGTCATGCCGGGCTCGCCTGCCCCGGCGCAGGCCGGGGTCCCGGCATCCCCCCTCCACGATGGATTCCCTACCGGCTCAGTGGACCCCGGCAAGAGGCCGGGGTGACGGACGTCACAAAATTGCCCGCCGGAGCCGCGCCACTGCCCGCTCGCGCCCGATCAACGGCAACAATGCCTTCATGTCGGGCCCATGTTCCTGCCCCGTGAGCGCCAGCCTCAAGGGCAGGAACAGGCCCCGCCCCTTGCGCCCGGTCTTGTCCTTGAGCGCATTGGTCAGTGCGTGCCAGGGATCCTCATCCCATTCCATCTCGCCCGCCGCATCCGCCGCCGCCGCCAGATAGTCCCGGTCGGCAGGATCGATCGCCGGCGGATCCATGTCATGCTCGACCAGCTGCAACCAGGCCGCCGCGTCGCTCACCCGTACGATGTTGGGCCGCACCGCCAGCCACAGATCCTCGCTCATCGCCTCGGGCAGCCGGTCGCGCACCGCCTCGAACGGCGTCAGATGCAGGATGCGCGCATTGAGTCCGCGCAGCTCGTCCAGGTCGAAGCGCGCGGGCGCACGGCCAAAGCGCGCGAAATCGATGCTTTCGATCAGTGGCGTCATGTCCGCGACAGGCTCGACCGGATCGCTGGTGCCGATCCGCGCGAGCAAGGCGTTGATCGCGAGCGGCTCGATCCCGTCCTCACGGAAGGCGTCTGTGCCAAGCGAGCCCAGCCGCTTCGACAATTTACCCTCGCTGCCGACCAGCAAGGCTTCATGCGCGAAGGCCGGCGGCGGCGCGCCCAGCGCCCGGAACATCTGCAGTTGCAGGCCGGCATTGGTGACATGGTCCTCGCCACGCACGATGTGCGTCACGCCCATGTCGACATCGTCGATCACGCTCGGCAGCATGTAGAGCCAGCTTCCGTCGGCGCGGCGGACCACGGGATCGGACTGCATGGCTGGATCGAGATGCTGCGGCCCGCGTATCAGGTCGTCCCATTCGATCATCGCGTCATGATCGAGCTTGAAGCGCCAATGCGGCTTGACGCCGTCGGCTTCGAGCTTCGCGCGTTCGTCATCGCTCCGCTTGAGCGCGGCGCGGTCATAGATGGGCGGCAGGCCGCGCCCGGCAAGGATCTTGCGCTTGAGCTCGAGCTCTTCGGCACTCTCATAAGCCGGATAGACACGCCCGGCCGCGCGCAGCTCCTCGAACCGCGCCTCGTAGAGCGCGAAACGATCCGACTGGCGCACCCAGCCGTCGTGCGTCAGCCCCAGCCAGCCCAGGTCGGCATGGATCCCGTCCGCGAATTCCGCGGTCGAGCGCGCGAGATCGGTATCGTCCAGCCGCAGCAGGAAGCGCCCACCATGCTTGCGCGCCCACAACCAATTGTGGAGCGCGGTGCGGATATTGCCGACATGGAGCCGGCCGGTGGGCGATGGGGCGAAGCGGGTGACGACGGAGGCCATGCGGTCCCCTAAAGCTTCGTTCCCGCGGGTGGAAGCTCAAGAGCGATTTGGAGCCGGATGGATACGTCTATGGTCGAACTCGGACGCTAAGTATGGTCATTGTGCGTTCCGCAGGGGCGCGGCAATCCAGTCCGGCGGGCCTGGATCGCCGCAGCGCTCCGCGCTTCGCGATGACGAACATGGGGAGCTGCGGGCCGGAATCCATCGGCCCGGCTTCCACACTCGCTAGCCGAACAGGAAATGGCCGAGCAGGCGCGTCGGGATCAGGGTGAAATAGCCCGCGGTGATCAGGCTGGCATAAAGGATCGTCATCGTCCGGCGATGCTCGGCGATCCGGCCGTGCCGCGCATGCCAGATCGCGCGGGGCAGGGCGACGAGCGTGATCACCGACAGGATATGGATCGGGCCGAGATGCCCCATCAGCCCATGGAGGCCGAAGCTCGCCGCCGCCGCGACCGCCATCAAGACCGCCCAGACGCGACCGAGCAGGCGATGCAGCCGGTCACCCTTGCGCCGCCACAGCATCACCGCGCCGAGCGGGATTGCGGGCAGGATCGTCGACAGGTGGACGATCATCCATGGCGACAATCTGACCGAAGCCTGGCCCATGTGGCGGCCGAATGTCGCGGCCAGCAGCAGCATCAGCAGGCCGGCCGCGGCGAGCAAGGGATCGCGCAGCTTGCGCGAGTAAGTCCAGTCGTTCGCGGCGAGTGTTGCCATTTTATCCCCCTGTCCCGCCGTTCTGCCAGAGATCCGTCATAGCGCAAGGCGGCGCATGATTACGTATGCGGAACATGGTAATCTTGTTCATCATCAAAGGAGGGGATGATGGATAATCTGGCACAATTGAACTGGGCGGCGGTGGTGGTCGCGGCCCTGGTCGGCTATTTCCCGGGCGCGATCTGGTATTCTCCGATTGCGTTCCTGAAGCCGTGGGCGCGCGAGCTTGGAGTCGATCTGAGCGCAAAGCCGAAGGGGGTCGGCACTCGTGTCGCGATCGGCCTGATTCCCGCCCTCGTCGCCGCGATCGTCTTCGCGTCATTCGTCGGCCCGCACCCGTCGCTGCATCACGCCCTGACGACCGGCGTGCACGTCGCGGTCGGATTCATCGCCACCGCCTTCGCGATCCAATATCTGTACGAGCAGCGCGGCCTTGCCTTCTGGCTGATCAATTCGGGCTACCATCTGCTGCAATTCGTGCTGATGGGCCTGGTGCTCGCCCTCTGGCCCTGAGCATCCCATAACTCTCCCCTCTTTCCCGCCCGCGGTCGCGCCGCTAGGAGCGCGGAAAGAGGGAAGAGAGCCGCCCATGAAATTGATGACCGGCAACGCCAATCGCGTGCTCGCCACGGCGATCGCCGACTATCTCGAGATCAGTCTGACCGACGCCTCGGTCCGCCGCTTCGCGGACGAGGAAGTGTTCGTCGAAATCCATGAGAATGTGCGCGGCGAAGATGTCTTCGTCCTGCAATCGACGGGCTATCCGACCAACGACAATCTGATGGAGCTTCTGATCTGCATCGACGCGCTCAGGCGCGCGTCCGCCAAGCGGATCACGGCGGTCATTCCCTATTTCGGCTATGCCCGCCAGGATCGGAAACCGGGCCCGCGCACGCCGATCTCGGCTAAATTGGTCGCCAACCTGATCACGGTCGCCGGCGCCGACCGTGTGCTCTCGGTCGACCTCCACGCCGGGCAGATCCAGGGCTTCTTCGATATCCCGACCGACAATCTCTATGCCGCGCCGGTCATCTCGGCCGACATCCAGGCGCGGTTCGGCAAGAAGAATCTGATGGTGGTCTCGCCCGACGTGGGTGGCGTGGTGCGCGCGCGCAGCCTGTCGAAGCGCCTCGACAATTGCCCGCTCGCGATCGTCGACAAGCGCCGCGAAAAGCCCGGCGAATCCGAGGTGATGAACATCATCGGCGATGTCGAAGGTCGCTTCTGCATCCTGGTCGACGACATCGTCGATTCGGCCGGCACCTTGTGCAACGCCGCCGCTGCCTTGCTCGAAGCCGGCGCCGAAGGCGTGGTCGCCTATGTCAGCCACGGCGTGCTGTCGGGCGGTGCGGTCGCGCGCGTCGAGGGCTCGCAGCTGTCCGAATTGGTCATCACCGATTCGATCCAGCCGCTCCAGCCGGTGCTCGATGCCAGGAAGATCCGCCTGCTGACGATCGCCCCCCTGCTGGCCGAGGCGATCAAGCGCATCTCCGACGAAAGCTCGGTTTCCAGTCTGTTCGATTGAACCGTGCTTGGCGGTCGGACCGATGCGAACGATCAGGCGATGAAGGTGCGCAACGCCCTCACATAAGCGGCCGGCTTCTCACTCATCGTCAGGTGCGAGCAGCCGGGGAAGATCTGCAGGCGCGAGCCCCTGATACCGCGGTGGATCGTCTCGTGGCAGTCGAGCGTCACCTCGTCATATTGGCCCGTGGTGATCAAGGTCGGCACATGGATGCGACCGAGATCCGCGCGGCGATCCCAATCCTTGATCGTGCCGACGATGGTGAATTCGTTCGGGCCGTTCATCACCCGATAGGCGATCGAGTGCGACAGATTGTCGACCGTCCGCATCGCTTCCGGCGGCCATTTAGCCAGGCGGCAGACGTGCAATTTGTAGAAGAGATCGACGATCTTCGCATATTCAGGGCTGTCGGTCTTGCCCGCTTTCTCGAGCGAGTGCAGCCGCGCGCCCGCACCGTGCGGCAGCTGGTCGATCAGGCGCTGCATGCCGGCGACGGCCTGGGGCACGCTCGCCAGCGCACCGCCCAGGATCAGCTTCTCGACGCCATGGCCGTGCCCGCCGCACAGATAGTCGATCGCGAGCACCGATCCCCACGAGTGACCGTAGAGGATCACCCGATCCAATCCGAGCGCGTGCCGGACGGCATCGAGCTCCGCGACCGAGCGGGCGACGGTATAGAGTTTCTCGTCGGCGGGACTATCGGAGCGGCCGCAGCCGAGTTGGTCGTAGAAGATGACGGGCCGTTCGTCCGCCAGCGCCGCCAGCGGAAGCAGATAGTCATGGCCCGCGCCCGGACCGCCATGCAGCGTCAGCAGCGGCGTCTTGGGCCCGGATCCCACTTTCCGCCACCAGACATGCCCGCCGGGCACGGCGGCGTGGCCCGTCGCGGAGGGTATCGCCGCCAGGAGGCCGGGGGAAAGAAGGGTCGCGGCGGCCGTACCGAGCGCCGCGCGTCGCGTGAAATCCATCGCCGCCTCCCGCTTATGTGCCGCGATGCTAACCCGCCGCTCGGGCGAGTCCAAGCTTGCCGTCAGGCGGCCACCTGGTCGCGGCCGCTCGCCTTGGCACGGTAGAGCGACAGGTCCGCCCGCGCGAGCGCGGGGGACAGGCTGCTCTCTCCAGCGAGGACGCGCGAGAGGCCGATGCTGATCGAATAAGATGGCAGGCCCGACAATGCGGGATCGGGGATCGTACGGACCTCCTCCGCCAACCGATGCGCCTCCTCGTCGCCCGAGGTCTGGGCCAGCATCACGAACTCGTCGCCCCCGAGCCGCACGAATTTGCCGCCATGCCGCGCCGCCAGGCCGTCAATGCGGCTGGAGAAAGCGATCAGCACCTCATCGCCCGCCGCATGGCCGAACGTGTCGTTGATCGTCTTGAAATGATCGATGTCGATCAGGAACAGGCTGGTACTGGGCGAGGCCAGCTCGGCGCCATGCTGTTTGAGCCAGGTGCGGTTCCAGGCTCCGGTCAGCCCGTCGCGCAGCACCGACTCCTTGAGTTCGCGCACGGCCCTTTCCCATGGCGTCGCGAGCAGGCAGAGATTGAGTATGCCGACCAGCAGCTGGTCCTGCAGCATCGGCAACAGATCGAGCGTGATCGAACTGAAGGCGTGCCCCATCTCGATGCAGATCGAGATCACGTAGCCGGGGCCATAGGCCAGCAAGCCGATGCCGACGATCCGGCGTGCGAGCGACGCTTCGCTGCGATTGCCGAACAGGATCACGCAGGCGCAGATCACCATGCAGGCACCAAGCAAAGCCGATCCCGCGACATGGCTGACCTTGAGCCCCAACGCGCCCGGCAGCATCATCAACGGGATGCCGACGACAAGAATTGTCGCGGCCACCGGCGCGACCATCCAGGGCGCGAAGCCCGGTTTCCGATCAAACCGCCGCATGCCGCTGACGACCAGGAAATCGGATATCGCGATCACGCCGTAATTGAGCGCGCTGGAAAGCGGCGTCGCCCCGCCGGGCATGAAGTCGAAGCCGAGCAGCGCCACTGCGTAAAGCGCCGAACTGGCGCCCCAGTGCAACAAATAGGTTTCGCTACGCCGCCGCGTCCACAACACGAAGAAGATCGTGGCGTAAGCGGCACTGGCGAGCAGGCTGCACAGGCGCAGGGTCAGGATGTCGGGCGTCGGGAGCATCGGCCGTCCTTGTGCTTATCCTGACTCACACGGGGTCACCAACTGTGCCTGCGAAAGGCCCTTTCCCGCGCAAAACCCGTTCCAGTTTCGCGCCGCCGCCCAAAGCCATTTGGTCCCCTGGGTCGATCGCGCTGATCGGAAGGACGATCCCGCCGGCGGACGCGCAATCTCAAGGGCGCGAAGGATGGGCGAACGTTTATTGGGCGTTGGCCGCCACGTTGCCCGCATCCTCGTTCATCATCTCGTCATTGGCGTTGGTATCGCCCATGTTGGACAATTCGGTGGCGGCGTTCGCCCCGTTCGACGCGGCCTCCTCCTTATGGCAGGCAGTGATCAGCAAGGCGGTCGCGATCGCACCGCCGGTCAGCAACACACGAATGGTCATGCCAGTCCCCTAGTGCCGACCCCCCGTCGGCAGGGCAAAAGAAACCCAAAGCGGTGCTTTTGTCCAGTCCGCTCACGTGATTTTGCGGTGCTCCATGAGAAAAGGGCCGCCAGAGCGGCGGCCCTCCCAGTTGGATCACGATCCCGAGGATCAGAATTTATAGCGTGCGCCGAGCAGGAAGCGGGATGATCCTTCCTGCATGAAGAAGGTCTCGATCTTGTCGCGGCCATAGGTCCGCATCCCTTCCTGGTTGAGGTTGATCGCCTCGAACGACACCGCCAGGTGCGGATTGATGTCGTAGGACAGGTTGAGGTCGAACTGGCCATAAGGTGCCGTGAACACAGGATTATGGCTGCCGCCGCGGTTCAGGTCCGACAGGAAGTGCGCACGCCAATTGTAGGTCAGGCGTGCCGAGATGCCGTTCTTGTCGTAGATCAGGGTCGCGTTGGCGGTGTCGCTCAAACCGACCAAAGCGAACTGGTTGGCGGTCGGATCGGCATTGATATCGGCATGCACGTCGCCGCGCACCATCGTGTAGCTGCCCGCGACGCCGAAGCCAGTGCGACCGAAGAAATATTCGCCGGCAAGCTCGAAGCCCCAGATCCGCGCATCCTTGTTGTTGATCGGCGTATTGACCGAGAAGTTGAACAACGGGTCGTTCGAGTCGGCCAGGATGTCGACTGCAAAGAGCGTATCGTCGACGAACTTTTGCTCAAGCGACCGTTTGGCCTGATCATAGTGCGCCAGGAACTGCTGTGTCGCCAAAGCAGTGCTCCCGTTATTCTCCTGCATCAGCGCCGTATAGGTGAACAGGTTCACGTCGCTCAGATCCGCGCCCATCGCCTGCAGCTGCGATTTGGCGGTGCCGGAGCGCGTGCCCGGCGTCGCCGCAGTCGGGTCACGCAGCCCGAACAATTGCCGGTTCACCAGGCTGTTGCCGATGAAATTGTGCACGCGCTTCTCGAAGAAGCCGCCCGACAAATAGCTGCCCGGCTTGAAATACCATTCGAGCGACAGGTCGAAATTGTCCGAGATCAAGGGCGCCAGATCGGGATCGTTCTGGAAGCCGCCGGCAACCCCGCCGAGCGAGGTCGGGCGACCCGGCGCGGTCACGCTCGTCGCCGCGAACAGATTGCCGTAGCCGGGGCGCGAGATGGTGCGGCTGAACGAGAAGCGGCCGATCAGGTCGTGGCGCAGATTGATCTGGAAATCCATCGACGGCAGCAGGTTGTTGTAGCGGCCCTTGCCGGTGACGGGCTGCTGGCTGCTCGACAGCTGGACCGTGAAGTCGTTGTCGGCATTCCACACGATCGCAGTCGGGATCGCCTGGAGCGAGGTCGAATGGACCCGCGTTTGCTCATAACGCGCGCCCGCAACCAGGCTGGCATCATGGTCGCCGATCTGCCCCTTCCAGGTCAGCTGGCCGTAAACCGCCCAGATGTCCTCCTTCACCCGATTGTCGGAATTGCCGGTGATCTGGTTGACCTTGCCGCCGTTCGGGTTCGCGGGGTTCGAATAATAATTGTAGAGCGTGTTGTAGAGCTTGGTGGCATCCTCGGTCCGCCAGGCGATCAGGTCGTCGCCGGTCGCCTTCGGATCGTGATGGTGGAACGTGCAGACCAGGCAGAATTGCTGCACCTGGCCGGGCGCGATCGCGTTGACGTCGCGGGGAATCGCATTGCCCCAATCGCCCATTGTGAACTGGGTATTGTACTGCGTCTGCCGCGTGTTGGTGGTGCGCCAGTCGCCGCCGAAATCGAAGCGGCTGCCGCCGCCCAGATCCCAGCCCGCGTCGAGCCGCGCTTCCTTGATCCGCTGCGTCTGGGTCGACTTGAACTGACGCTCGACCTGGGTGGCGAGGTCGCCCACGTCCCAATGGCCGTTATTGTTGCCCTTGGCCGCGTCGTTGGTCGTCTCCGTCACGACCGGGAAGCCGCCATTGCTCTGGTCGAGACCCCATTGCGACAGGATCGGCGAGGAGAAAGCGACCGTGGTCGAGGTCTGACCGTTGGGATTGTTCGGCAGGCTCGACGATTTGCCGACATGGCCGTCGAGCGCGACCGTGAAAGTGTCGGTGGCGTGCCATTTCAGGTTGCCGCCGACGTCCCACAGCTCGTTCTTCTGCGCGCGATACGCCTGCTCCGAGCCCGTATCCTTGGTTGATCCATTCTCCACCTCGTGCAGGTAGGAGGTGGTGTGGATGCTGCTGCCGGGATTGCTGTTGAAGGTGACCACGTCGAACGGACGGTTGAACCAGTTGGACTGGTCCGAACGGCGTTCGGATTCGGTGTTGCGGACATAGAGGCCGTCGACCTCGAACTCCCAGGCGTCGGACGGCTTGAACTGGATCACGCCTTGCGTGTTGAGGCGCGTCCGGCTGTCCTCGGAAAAGTGATAGCGGAAGTCGTCGGGCACACCGACATAGCCGCTGGTGGGCGCATTGTTCAGCTTGGTCTGCGGGTTGATGTACGGGCCGTTGGTGTTGAGGAAATCCGCCACCGGCACGATGTTCCAGCCATTGTTGGCGACGCTCGGCACGCTGAAATTGCGCTTCTGGTAGCTGCCGTAGATCGACGCGCCGAACGTCTGGTCATCATTGCTCCAGGAAAGCAGTCCCGACACTTCAGGCGTGACCTTGCTGCCGCAATGGATGCAGTCGCGCACGCTGCGGTCATAATCGGCCTTGGCGCCGATCGAGCCCGACAGGCCACCCTGGCGGCTGTCGAGCGGCTTGCGCGTGACGACGTTGATCGTCGCGCCAATGCCGCCCGTGGGCACCGCGGCACGGCCGGTCTTGTAGACTTCAAGCGTTTTCACGCCTTCCGACGCGACGTTCGAAAAGTCGAACGAACGACCGAACCCGCCCGCGCCGTCGCCATTCTGGTCGCCGCCGACCGCGACGATGTTGGTCGCGGCGAGCTGGCGGCCGTTCAAGGTGACGAGGTTATAATCCGCACCGAAGCCGCGCACCGTGACGGTCGAGCCTTCGCCGTTGCGGCGATCGATCGACACGCCGGTGATGCGCTGGAGCGATTCCGCGAGGTTGGTGTCGGGGAACTTGCCGATATCCTCGGCCGAAATGGCGTCGACCACGCCGAACGAATCGCGCTTGATCGCGATCGAGCGCTCGAGCGAGGCGCGGATGCCGGTGACGACCACCTCGTCCGAAGCCGGCGGCTGGGCATTGGTCGCCTCGGCACCGGGATTGGGACTGGCGGTCTGCGCCAAAGCGGGAATCGACAGACTGGTCGCGATCGCGAAAGCGGAAGCCGTGCGCGCCAGCGCCGGCGAAAGCCGTAAGCCCTTCATAGTTCCTCCCGTTCAAGGCGGCTTCGCCAGCCGCCGTTTCGTTCGACGAGCAGTTGACCTGCTTCGGGATCAGCGGAGTACCATTGCCGACATCGATGTCAATAAATGGAGCGATAGCGCTAACAGTCGGCGACTAAACAATTATCTGATAAATCACCTGCGGCATGCGCCGAAGCGGCGGCTTGGTGACGGATCGATCGCTGGAAAAAGGGACGGCCACCGCGGCTGAGCGCGGCGGCCGTCATACCGGGCTGATTTGACAGCCTGGGGGGTTAGGGAGACCCAGAAGGGGGGTTGCTCCGGCGGGACTGATGCGCGAAACCGACATCGATGTCAAATGCTTCCCGTGCTCAGATCCGCCCGTTGCGCCCGGTCCCAGCCGCGGTAAAAGTCGGCCGCGTGACCCCCGCAGCCGCCCCGGACAGCGCGACCCGACTCTTCCGCCTGTCAATCGGCGTCTTCTTCATCGGCGGCTTCCTGTCATCCGCGGTCAGCCTGTTCGTGCCGCGCATGACCCTGATCTATCGGCTCGATTATACGCGCGCCTTGCTGGTGCAGTTCGCCTTCCACACATCCTATCTCCTGTTCGCACTGCCGATCGCGCTGGCAATCATCGCGCTCGGCTATATGCGGTCGGCGGCGACCGGCTTGACGGTGATGGCAGCGGCATGCCTGCTGCTGCTTTGGGCGCATGCGCTCCAGTCTTATGCACTGATCCTGATCGCCCTGCTCGCACTCTCCGCCGGCATCACCTTCCTCCAGATCGCCGCCAACACGGTCGTCGCGGTGGTGGGGAGCGCGGAAGGCGCGGCCTATCGCCTCAATCTGCTCCAGGCCTTCAATTCGGTCGGCACGGTCGCAGGGCCACTGATCGCCGCGCAATATGTGCTCGGCGATGCCGGCGGTGCCGGCGCATCGACGGCGTTGGAAATCGCGCCCCCTTTCCTGTTCGCGATCCTGCTGCTTGCGGCGCTGGCGATCGCCTTCACGCTCAATCGCAATCTGCTCGCAGGGTCAGATCAAGCCTCGATGAGCGGCGCGCGGTTCGACTGGACCGCGATGGCGCGCAACCGCCGGCTGGTCGCCGGCACCGCCGCCATCTTCTTCTATGTCGGTGCCGAGGTCACGATCGGTGCCCTGCTCGTCAATTATCTGGTCCGCGCCGACGTGTTCAACGCCACGCCGGTCCATGCCGCGCGGCTGGTGAGCCTCTATTGGGGCGGGGCAATGGTCGGGCGGCTATTGGGTGCGCTGGCGATGAAGCGGATCAGCCCATGGCAGCTGCTTGCATTTGCCGCGATCGGCGCCGCCTTGCTCGTCATCGCCGCCGTGGCGCTGCACGGGCCCGTGGGTGGCGCCGCTTTGCTTGCCGTGGGTCTCTGCAATTCGATCATGTATCCGACCATTTATGTGCTGGCGCTGCCCGCCGATCCGAAGCTGGCGACACCGGGCGGCACCTTGCTGTGCATGGCGGTGGTCGGCGGCGCGGTGATTCCAATGCTGACCGGGCTGCTGGCCGACCGGATCGGGCTTGCCGCCTCTTTCGGCCTTCCCGCGCTATGCTATGCGTTCATCGCCGCCTTCGCGCGCGCCTGTCGGGGGACCCGGGTTTGAGCATCGTCACGATCAAGGATGTCGCCGCCAAAGCCGGGGTCTCGCCCAAGACGGTGTCGCGCGTCATCAATGGCGAGGCGCATGTCCGCGCCGACAAGCGCGAGCAGGTGCTGCGTGTCGTACGCGAGATGGATTATCGCCCCAATGCCTTCGCGCGCAGCCTGTCGAGCTCGCGGTCATACCTGATCGGCTTCCTGACCGACGATCCGAGCTCGGGCTATGCCGCCGACGTGCAATTGGGCGCGCTCCGGCGCTGCCGCGAACGCAGCTATCACCTGATCGTCGAGCCGATCGATCGTAACGAGGCCCACTGGGCGCGCGAGCTGGCGGACACGCTCGCCACCTTGCGCCTCGACGGGGTGATGCTGACCCCGCCTTTGTGCGACGATCCCGAGGTGCTGAAGGTGATCGAGGCGGCGGACCTGCCTTATGTCCGCATTTCGCCGAGCGGCGAGGAGGATCGGTCGGGCTATGTCCGCATGGACGATCAGGCCGCGGCCGCCGAAATGACCGGTCACCTGATCGAGCGTGGCCACAAACGCATCGGCTTCATCAAGGGCGACCCCGCGCACAGCGCCTCGCGCAAACGCTTCGCCGGCTTCGTCGAGGCGATGATCGCCGCCGGCCTGTCGATCGATCCCGCAATCGTGCTGGAAGGCGATTTCTCGGTCCGGTCGGGCGTCGAACTGGGCGAGAAGCTGCTCTCTGCTCCTGATCGGCCGACCGCGATCTTCGCCAGTAACGACGATATGGCGCTGGGCGTGCTGATGGTGGCGATGAAGCTGCATCTGGCCGTGCCCGACCAGCTCGCAATCGGCGGCTTCGACGACGCCCCCACGTCGCGCCTCGCCTGGCCCCAGCTCACCACCATCCATCAGCCCAAAGCGGCGATGGCGGCGGCGGCGGTCGATATGCTGACCGACCCTTATTACCGCCAGGCGGAGAATAGCGTCGGCTTTCGGCGATCGCTCGATTATCAGCTCAAGGTCCGCGGGAGCACGGATCCGGACGCTTAACGGCTGCCCTCAAAACCCGTTCGCGCCGAGCTTGTCGAAGCGCTGTTCTTGGCCTGATGCGATCGGAAGAAAAGACAGGGCTTCGACAAGCTCAGCCTGAACGGGCTTGGGTCTCCTGACAGCTGCTTCTCCTGTGTGGCGCCTCTTCGGCGCCGAGTGACCAAGGGTCAGCTGCCCCCCGGACAGCTGCCTCTCTTGTGCGGCGCCTCTTCGGCGCCGAGCGACAAGGGGTCACGCGTCCCCCGGACGCGTGCCTCTCCTTGTCACTCCTCTCCCATCCGCAGCGCGGCGATGAAGGCCTCCTGCGGGATGCTCACCGAGCCATATTCGCGCATCCGCTTCTTGCCCTCTTTCTGCTTCTCGAGCAGCTTGCGCTTACGGGTGGCGTCGCCGCCATAGCATTTGGCGGTCACGTCCTTGCGCAGCGCCGCGATCGTCTCCCGGGCGATCACCTTGCCGCCGATCGCGGCCTGGATCGGGATCTTGAACATGTGGCGGGGGATCAGATCCTTGAGCCGCTCGCACATGCCGCGGCCGCGCGCCTCGGCGGCAGCGCGATGAACGATCATGCTGAGCGCATCGACCGGCTCCTCGTTGACCAGGATCTGCATCTTGACGAGGTCGCCCTCGCGATAGCCGATCTGGTGATAGTCGAAGCTGGCATAACCGCGGCTGATCGACTTCAGCCGGTCGTAGAAATCGAACACGACCTCGTTCAAGGGCAGCTCGTAGGTCAGCTGCGCGCGGCCGCCGACATAGGTCAGATTCTTCTGGATGCCGCGCCGGTCCTGGCACAGCTTGAGGATCGACCCCAGATATTCATCGGGCACATAGATCGTCGCTTCGATCCACGGCTCCTCGATCATCTCGATCCGGTTGGGGTCGGGCATGTCGGCGGGGTTGTGCAGCTCGATCGTCTGCGCATCCTCGGTCTTCGAATGCGACAGATGGATGTGATAGACGACCGACGGCGCGGTCGTGATCAGGTCCAGATCATATTCGCGCATCAGCCGTTCCTGGATGATCTCCAGGTGCAGCAGGCCGAGGAAGCCGCAGCGGAAGCCGAAACCGAGCGCTGCCGACGTCTCCATCTCGAAGCTGAAGCTGGCGTCGTTCAGCCGCAGCTTGGAGATGCTGTCGCGCAATTTCTCGAAATCGTTGGCGTCGGTCGGGAACAGGCCGCAGAAGACGACCGGCTGGACTTCCTTGAAGCCCGGCAACGGCTCGGCGGCGGGCTTCTTCGCATCGGTGATGGTGTCGCCGACGCGCGTCTCGGTGATTTCCTTGATCTGCGCGGTGATGAAGCCGATCTCGCCCGGCCCGAGCTCGGTCAGTTGCTCGATCTTGGGGCGGAAGCAGCCGACGCGATCGACCAGATGCTGGGTGCCGCCTGCCATGAAGGCGATCTGCTGCCCCTTCTTGAGCACGCCTTCCATCACGCGGACGAGGATGACGACGCCGAGATAGGGATCGTACCAGCTGTCGACTAGCATCGCCTTCAAGGGCGCCGTGGCATCACCCTTGGGCGGCGGGATCTTGGCGACGATCGCGTCGAGGATCTCGTCGATACCGATGCCCGACTTGGCCGAGGCCAGGACGGCTTCGGACGCGTCGAGGCCGATCACCTCCTCGATCTCATGGCGAACCTTCTCCGGCTCGGCCGCGGGCAGGTCGATCTTGTTGATGACCGGCACGATCTCATGGTCATATTCGATCGACTGATAGACGTTGGCGAGCGTCTGCGCCTCGACGCCCTGGGCGGCATCGACCACCAGCAAGGCACCTTCGCAGGCCGCGAGGCTGCGCGAGACCTCGTAAGCGAAGTCGACATGGCCCGGCGTGTCCATCAGATTGAGGACATGGCCTTTCCAGTCGAGGCGCACGGTCTGCGCCTTGATCGTGATGCCGCGTTCCTTCTCGATATCCATATTGTCGAGCACCTGCGCCGACATTTCGCGTTCGGTCAGGCCGCCGGTGCGCTGGATCAGCCGATCGGCAAGCGTCGACTTGCCATGATCGATATGCGCGATGATCGAGAAGTTACGGATCTTGTCGAGGGGAGTCATAGCGGGCGCGCCTAGCAGGGGTGCGGCGCGGCCGCAAAGGGCAAGCCAACCGCGTCATTCCAGCGGGAGCTGAAATCCATCTCCGGAGATCAGATCCTGAACGACCGTCAGGAGATGGACCCCCAGCGTTCGCTGGAGTGACGAGAGGCTGTGGTTTGGGCTTACTTCTTCGCGCGCGGCTTCTTGGCGGCAGGCGCGTCCTCGGTGCCGTCGCCATCGGTGTCATAGGCGGTCGGCATCGCACCCTTGTCCTTCTGCGCGGCCAGTTCGGCGCGGAGCGCGGCCACCTCGTCACGCGCGGCGGCAGCCATCGCCTTCACCGCCTCGAATTCATCACGGCTGACGAAGTCGAAGCCGCCGATCCAGCTCTTGAACTTCTCGCGCGCGCCGGCCTCCGCCTCGCGGCCCATGCCTGCCATCGTGCCGGCGAAGCCGTTCATCATCTTCACGAAATCTTCGAACAAACGGTTCTCGCTCTGCATCACCGGACTCCCTCGCAAGGTGTATTAGTCGAATAGATGGGTTAGCCCTGCCGCTTTGGCAAGATCAGGGATTCAAACGAACGATCGCGGCATTGAGCGACGCGGCAAAGCAAAGCCAGCCGAGATAGGGGATCATCAGCGCACCGGCCGCGCGGCAGATCCGCCAGAACAGGATGGCGGTGACCGCCGCCAGCAGGATCATCGCGACGATGATGACCAATCCGGCGCGCGCCTGATGCATTCCGAAGAAGACCGGAGACCAGGCGAGATTGAGCAGGAGCTGGGCTGCGAACAAGGTCAGCGCGAGCAAGCGGTGCGGACCCTGGCCTGCGATCACCCGCGCGACAGCCACTCCCATCAGCACGTAGATGGTCGTCCAGGCGACCGGGAATGCCCAGCCCGGCGGCATGAAGCTTGGCTTCTTGAGCGCGTCGAACCAGCCATTGCCGTAGCCGGAATTGCTGAGCCAGCCCGAGGCAAATCCCAGCAGCAGAATCAGAGGCACGGTCACGATCCAAATCCGCTCGAGCCTCATCCTCCGCCTCCTTCGATCGCAGCCATCAGGAATTCGACATTGCCTTCGGGCCCGGTGATCGGGCTTTTCTCGATTCCGATCACGCGCCAGTCCTTGCCCTCGGCCCAGGCACGCGCCTCGCCGCAGACGCGTTGGTGCACAGCGGGATCGCGCACCACCCCGCCCTTGCCGACCTCCTCGCGCCCGGCCTCGAACTGCGGCTTGATCAACGCGACAAGCCGCGCGTCCGGCTTGGCGAAACCGAGCGGGCGGTCGAGCACCTTGGCGAGGCTGATGAAGCTCGCGTCGCACACGATCAGGTCGACGGGTTCGGGAATCTCGGCATCGGTCAGGTTGCGCGCATTGGTCTTCTCGAGCACCACCACGCGCGGATCCTGCCGCAATTTCCAGGCGAGCTGGTTGGTGCCGCTGTCGACCGCATAGACCTTGGCCGCGCCGCGCGTCAGCAGAACGTCGGTGAAGCCGCCGGTCGACGATCCGACGTCGATCGCGACCGCCCCCGTCACGTCCCAGCCGAAATGGGCAAGCGCATGATCGAGCTTGATGCCGCCGCGCGAGACCCATGGATGATCACGCCCGCGCACATCGAGGATGGCGTCGGGCGCCAATTGATCGCCGGCCTTGGCGATCTTCCTATCTCCCGCAAAGACCAGCCCCGCCAGGATCAGCGCCTGCGCGCGCGTCCGGCTCTCCGCGAGACCACGGTCGACGAGCAATTGGTCGGCGCGGATGCGGGCCATGCCTCGCAGATAGTCGGAGCCGAACCGATACGCCACCTCGCAGGGCTCAAAGCAGCAATTGCCAAAAAGGTGTGTTCATGAAACAAAGGAATAACCATCATGGTTATGAGGCGGCGATGATCACCTGCATCCGCGAAGTGCGGCGCGCCAAGGGCCTCACCCTTCTGGACGTCGCCCAGCGTTGCGATCCGCCCACCACCGCCCAGACGATCGGGCGGCTGGAAACGGGCACGCGCACCGTCAGCGTCGGCTGGCTCAACCGCATCGCACGCGCGCTGGCGGTGGAGTCGGGGGATCTGGTCCGCACGCCGAACAAGGCCGCGCTGAACGTCGTCGCGCTGATCGGACGCGAGGGCGCCTACGCTCCGGCCAAGCCGCTGACGGCCGCCCCGCCCCAGCCTTCGCCCGACGGCATCGCACTGATGGTCGATGAAAGCGTGGGAGACTATCGCGCGGGTGACATTATCTGGTGCGAACGGATCGAGCCGCAGGCATTCGGCCGCGCGCTTAACCGCGACGTGCTGGTGCCGCGCGCGGGCGGCCGGTTCGCCTTCGGCCGAATGATCGGATTGGAAGCCGATCGGCTGCTGCTGCTGCCGCTCGCCAGCGGAGCCCGCCAGACGGTGATCGTGGATGCGCCCTGGCTCGCGATCGCGCAACGTGTGGTGCGTGAGTTGTAACGCTTAGCGCGCGGCGGTGCGCGTGCCGCCCCCCGGCTCCCGGCCGTCCGCCGTCACCCCCAGATCGATCACGCACATGGTGCGGAATTCGGGGTGCGGGCCACAGGCGACGCCGGCGAAGCGCAGTTCGGGCGAATAGAGGATGTTGCGATGGCCGCGGTCGGCAACGCCGTCGTCCACGATGAGTTGGCGGACCACGTCGGCGGCATCGGCCGGGCCATAAGCGATCACCTCGGCGACGTAGGTTCCGCCACCATGGCGTCGCGCACGATCGCCCGGCGCGCTGCCGTCCCCGCCCTTATGGCCGGTATCTCCACTGCCCGATTGATCCGAAACCAGATCGCCCGCGGTCGCACCGAGAATAGCCGAAGGCTGGATCGGCTGAAGCGGCGTACGATCGGCCAGAAAGGCGATCGCCTCATCGACGACCTTCACCCCTTCCTGGGTTTCGATATCCACATCCTGGCCGGGATAATGAAGCAGATTGGCGCGGAAAAAGGTGCGATATTGCCGGAGCGACCGGGCATAAGCCGAAGGATCGGCCCGCGCCTGATTGAGCGCGACCAGCACTTGCTGCTCGAGTGTCGTTGCCGCCGACGCCGTGCCCGCCAGGCCAAACAGTCCGAGCGCCGCCAGCGCGATTCCATGCCCTCGCTTCATGATCCCGCCCCTGCCCGGAAATCCCGCAAATACCGTTAATCGCTGGGGATCGAGCTTCGCCGATCGATACGTAGCAGAAACAAGGCCGCCCGTGAATTCGCTTCTTCCCCGTAACGAATCCCGATGTCGTTACTAAAGTGCAACGACCCGGGCGTCTTTTGCAGGCGCCACTGAGGAACCTCGGGCCGGACCGGGGATTTATTAACCAAAGTGACAGTTGCGTGGATTTGCTCGTGATGCGCGTACGGCGAATTATTGCCGCACTAGTGCTTTGCCTTGACTTGACGCCAACTTGGGCGATCGAGACCAACCGAGCCGCTCCACCCGCTTCGACGGCGCATCAGGAGATTTCGCCGGATTGCGTCGAGACGAACGTCCAGATCTCACCCCTGCCCGCGCGCCCGGCCCTGCGCCGGGCGACGCATGCGCACAAACCCGCACGCCACCGTCATGCACATGCCCAGGCGCACAAGCGCACCGTCGTGCACCGCAAGATTTTGGGGCATCGAAAACATCGTGTTCTGCACCGACGGCCACTCGCGGCGTCTCATCCGCGCCCGGCGTCCGCGCGCCTTCACCGCTTGAGCTATCCCAGTCCGATCTGCGCAAAGCGATCGCACCTGATCAACGCGCTGATCGGCTTGCCCGATTATGATGAGGCGGTGACACAGCCGCTTATCCCCCCGGTCGAGACGGCAGAGATCGGCACCATCACGACCTTGCCGCCATTCTGGCCCACGCCGGAGAGCGGGGCGGTGGATTCTCCGCCGACCATCTTTCCTTATACCCCAATCTATCCGCCCGGCCCGGGTCCGATCATCCTCCCGCCCGTACCGCCGGTCGGCCCCAACCCGCCTTTGCCCCCGCCCGTTTTCCCGATCTCCAACGCGCCCGAACCCGGGGCCTGGATGATGATCAGCCTCGGCTTTGCGTTGGCCGGGCGGGCGATGCGGCGAAGGGCGCGCGGCTATTCCGGATCACACGCGCGGTCGTCGCCCCCCTGACAGGCATCGAACCGGCGACGCCACACCTCCCGGCGGCGCTCATAGGCCGCCGTCGCGTCGCGATAACGCTCCAGCGTCGCAACGTTGCGAGCATCGCGCCTCTGGATCGTCTCGGCCGCGCTGTGGTTCAGATCGGCCGTCCGGCGCCGGTCTGTGCCGTGCGCCTCATCCTCCGCCTGCTGTTGCGCTAGGAGCGGCGCGGAACAGGCGAGCAGCAGGAGGGCAGCGAAGAGGCGCATCGGACGGACCCTGCGCGACCGGGGCTTGCCTGATGCTGAACCTCAGGCCGGCTGCGGCTCGCCCGTGACCGGCGCGCCGGCGTGGAAGCGATCCATGTCGAGGATGCCCGCGCGCCTGGCGACGATGGTCGGCACCAACGCCTGGCCGGTCACGTTGACGGCGGTCCGTCCCATGTCGAGGATCGGATCGATCGCCAGCAGCAGCCCCGCGCCCTCAAGCGGCAGGCCAAGCGTGGACAAAGTGAGCGTCAGCATCACGGTGGCACCGGTCAGGCCCGCAGTCGCGGCCGATCCGATCACCGACACGAACACGATCAGCCCATAATCGGTGAGATGAAGCGGCAGCCCGTAAAATTGCGCGACGAAGATTGCCGATACGGCCGGATAGATGGCGGCGCAGCCGTCCATCTTGGTGGTCGAGCCCAGCGGCACCGCGAACGCGGTGTAGGCGCGCGGCACGCCGAGCGCGCGTTCGGTCACATCCTCGGTGACGGGCATCGTGCCGACCGACGAGCGCGAGACGAAGCCCAATTGGGTTGCGGGCCAGACCGAGGCGAAGAAGCGCAGCGGATTGAGCCCGTTGGCAGCGAGCAGGGTGGGGTAGACGACCAGCAGGACGAGCGCGAGACCGACATAGACCGCGCCCGCAAAGGCTCCGAGCGCGGACAAAGCGCTCCAGCCATAACGCACCACCGCATCCCCGATCAAAGCCGCGGTGCCGATCGGGGTCAGGCGGATCACCCAGTGGAGCAGGCGACGGAAGACCGCGAGCGCGGAGGCGTTGAAGGTCAGGAAGGACTCGCCCGCCGCTCCGACCCGCACCGCGGCGGCACCGATCGCGATCGCCATGACGATGATCTGTAGCACGTTGAACGAAAGCGCAGTGGACGCGGTGCCGTCCGCGATCGTGGTCGAGGCGCTCAGACCCAGCATGTTGGCGGGCACGAGCCCTTTGAGGAAATCGAGCCATGTCCCGCGCGTGGTGGGCGCCGTGGCGCTGGCAGCGTCCACGCCGGCGTGAAGGCCCGGTTGGATGACGAGCCCCAGCGTGATGCCGATCAGCACCGCGATCAGTGCGGTCAGCGCGAACCAAAGCAGGGTCTGCCACACCAGTTTGGCGGCATTCTCCAGATCGCGCAGCGCCGCGATCGAGCTCACGATCGCGGTGAAGACGAGCGGCGGCACCAGCGCCTTCAGCAGCTGGACGAAGATCTGGCCGATCGTGTGCAGCGTCACCGCAAGTGCGGATGCGTCGTTTCCGATCGTGCGCGCGACAAAGCCCAGCGCCAGGCCGAGCCCCATGCCGGCGAGCACCTGGACGCCGAAAGAGGGCAGACGGGGTTTGGATTTGAGGGAGCTCATGACGCGAAGGTGGGGCGGCCCTGCGCCCGCGCCAAGATAGCTTTTCTCCGGCGCCGAGAAGATCGCGCCGGCCCCACCGGTCAGATCAGCGAGACGCCGTCCACGTCGACCAGGTCCTGGCCGACATAAGTGCCGACCAGGCGGACGCGCTTTTCGACTTCGTCGACCGGGGTGCGCCGCAGATCCAGCGCGAAACGTCCGCCGGAATCGCGGCGGAGATAGAAGCTGCCGCCGTCGCGCAGCAGCAGGCCGGTTTCGTCGACCTTGTGACCGATTTGCATGGCCCCAATCTAGCGATCCCCGCGCCATCGCGCCATTGCGAAGCGCGCATCGACGGCGCACGCGGCGCGCAGTGTTGCAGCGCAGCGACAACCTAAAGCAAAGTCATCGGGCAAATTGCGGTTCGCGCACACGTCGCGCCCTGTGTCCCATTTATTTCCCAGTCGTTCAGTAGGAAATCTTTCTTCCCTCCCCGTGGCGGCAGCGCAACGACGCACTGGCGGGCCGCGCGTTTTGCCGGCCGAACAAGCTGAACCTAAAGGGAAAAACATGGCCACCCGCCGTCTTTCGATCATCGCTGCTTCGACCCTTGCCATTGCGCACGCGGACCTCTCCTTCGCCCAGGATGCGCAGAGCAGCGCCCCGGCCGCGCCCTCAGGCGCCCCCGTCGCGGCCCCGCCGCAGGATGCAAGCAACCCCGCCGAAGAGATCGTCGTCACCGGCACCCGCACCGCCGGGCGTTCGCGGCTCGACACCGCATCGCCTGTCGACGTGCTGAGCAATGCCGCGCTCGCCCATCAGGGCACGACCGAGCTCGGTGCCGCGCTCGCGGCCGTGGCGCCATCGATCGACTTTCCGCGCCCG
>Ga0207698_10000212_pt1 | contig 36177 bp, 37 predicted proteins | sample KBSCornC22_FD_184298 | JGI IMG/M metagenome (GOLD analysis project Ga0207698, IMG submission 184298) | Corn rhizosphere microbial communities from Kellogg Biological Station, Michigan, USA - KBS Corn C2-2 (SPAdes) (version 2) | ecosystem: Host-associated > Plants > Roots > Rhizosphere > Soil ... | reverse complement strand
AACATGGCTCCAGTACTTAGCAACGAGCTTGCCATCGATAATCCGGTTCATGCCCTCCAGCGCAAACTGGGCGCGGAGGCCGCGTGACGCGGACCCTGGCCGCAACAGAAGCTGCCTATCACCAGCGCAGTATAACAGTGTCCATCCCTCTAAGAGGCCTGACGGCATCGCTTGTCGCTCTGTTCGCGCTGGACAATATTCTGCTTCTGGGTTTGCTGGGTTGCCCGCATCTGCTGGTAGCAGGACTGGCAATCCTTCTCCCCGGGCTTCTCGCGTTTCTCACCTACAGGACCATGTCAGGGAAGACCCGGGTTGGCATCGCAACCATTGTTGCCTGCGGCGCTGCGGCGGCCATCGTCCTGATACTGGGCGGGGAGGGACGTCTCTTCTACGCATCCACTGATTGGCAGGTACGCGATGCTGTACTCGCGGATATGGGCACCTACCGCTGGCCGTTCGACTATTGGCTGAACGGCCGTGCGCAGCTTTTGCGCGCGCCGATCGGGATGTACCTGATTCCAGCGATTCTGGGCGGCGCCAGCCAGCTGGGCCGTGACTGGAGCCTGCTTCTTCAGAATAGCCTGGTCCTTGGGCTGCTTTTCGCCCAAGCCTCCACCCTCTTCGAAGGACGCCGCGCGCGCCTTATTGCCATCTTGGTGTTCGTGACGTTCAGCGGATGGGATGTGCTGGGCAACCTCATCCTTCAATGGTCTGGCGGTGAAGCCAGATGGGACCACATTGAAGGTTGGGCGGACGGCTATGAATATAGCTCGCATATTACGCAGCTTTTCTGGGTTCCACAGCATGCTCTAGCCGGTTGGACAGTCGCGATCACCTATCTACTGTGGCGTCGAAACCTAGCCCCTGTCGGTTTGTTCGCAGCTAGTCTCCCACTGGTTGCGCTCTGGTCGCCGCTCATTCTGTTCGGTGCGCTGCCGTTCGCCGTGTTCGCGGGCCTGCATGTCCTCCTGACGAGGGCGTGGAATGGTCGAGACGTCCTCTTCACCTTAGTTGCGACCGTGCTGGCGATGCCAGCCCTCATCTATCTGTCAACGGATGCCGGCGCGATGGGTGGCGGCCTGCTCCCCCCCAAAGCCCTTGTCTATACACTGGTCATGCTGTTCGAGGTTGTGCCGTTTCTCCTGCCCATTTTGCACGACAGAGACAGTCTTATCGATCCTGGTACCAAGCTTATTGCAGCCGCTTGTCTCTTCCTCATGCCCAGCTGGTCGATCGGCACGTTCGGCGATTTTCAGATGCGCGCGTCCATCATGCCGCTGGCTCTCGTCGCGATTGCTTTCGCTGACTGGGCGAATCGCCTCATCGATTGGCGAAAAAGAATCAGCTTTCTGATGATCGTTTGCCTGGGATCGGTGACTGGCGCAGTCGAAATTGCACAAGCTTTACGATTTTCGCCTTCGCCGGCACCGCGTTGCTCGTTAGCGGCCGTTTGGAACCGTCAGACAAGCCGTACCGCTCCGGATGCAGCTTATTTTGTACCAATTCATGCCTTCCGGTTTGAGATCAAGCCGGTCGAACGGGTGAGTGCGGCCATTCCAGCGAGATGCTGGGATCACCCCTGGCACATGCCAATCGGCGCCACTACAGGACAGCAGAAGAACCCGTGAACTTCTCCATGATAATCATCGGAATTTATGCTGCGCTCCTTTGCGTGGCGTTGCTAACACCTTACGCTTCCGCTTGCCTTGCTCCTCGCACGACGAATGGTTCACCTGTGCATTGGCCTGTTTGCGTGTTGCTCCTCTTGGGCGCCATTGCCCTGACGATCGCGCGCCACGGGGCTTTCCCGTTGCTAGGCGTTCTGGTCCTCATTCCCCTTCTCGGGCTTGGTGTGTGGTCCCTGCTAGGCGGCATGACCGCCGCAATGCTGTTCGCGACGGTGATATGGTGGAAATGGCCTGTCCATATGGGGCCAATCTCCGCGGTGCTGTCTGTGTTGCTTGTACTCGGGGCTGGTCTTCTGACGCGCTGGAGCAGGTTGTCAGCCCTTCCTCGGACGGGGTCCAGCCTCATCCCTCCCATGCTCCTGTGCATTATGATCGGGCTTGCTGTCGGACTGCTTACAGCGCCGTTCGAATCCGCAGAGCCAATTTATACCGCATGGCATCACTGGGGTGCCTATCTCGCTCCGGTTGAGGCTTGGCGAGCGGGCGGCCTGCCTTATCGTGATTTCCCACTGCAATATGGATTGGGTCCAACGTCGCTGCTCGTCGCAAGCTGCGGTCATGACTGCTGGCGAGGCATGTACATCGTCACCATTTCCGCCAACGCACTCTATTTTGCTACGCTTTCCGGAAGCGTGCTCCTTCTGACGACTCGATCTTCAAGGGGTGTGCGTTGGCTGGCGCTTTTCGCGATGTTCTGCGCCACATTCCTTTGGACGGGATTTCCCGTAAGTTTCGCAAGCCCTATCATGACACCCTCGGTAGGAGGCTTGCGGTTCCTGACCATTTCTGCCCTTCTGTTCCACATCCTTCTCTCGGAGGAGCGGCAAATCCGGCGAGATTGGATAGGCCACGCCATTTGGCTGATTGATCTTTTTTGGTCGCCTGAAGCGGCATTTTTCGGAACAGTAATTTGGTGGCCCTATCTCGCTTTGCGTGATGTTCAAGCCGAGAGTGGAGGCCGTGACGTCCTGATCGCACTCTTTGGTGGCATCCTGCGCGCACTTGGCGTTCTCGCGATCAGCATAGCCGCACTTTCTCTTGCGCTATGGTTGGTATCGGGGGGAAATATAACATCTGAACAATTTTTCGCCTATATCCTCCATCCTCCCGGCCCATTACCGGTCAATCTTACCGGAACCGTGTGGATCGCTCTGGCATCGATCACGATCGCCCTGTCAATATTGATGTGGCGGAAACCATCTTCGCAATCGCGCCGCCTTTATGTGTGTTTGCTGAGCTTATTGGCGGCGGGATCCTACTATATCAGTCGCAGTCACGATAATAATATCCTCAATCTTTTTCCATTACTGATTTTACTATTATTGGAATTATTAGAAAATCTGGAATGTATTCAGAAATCCGTACAATCATTCATTCGATCCCTGATCCACACCTTATTTGTGGCTATGATAGCCTTTGTGGTCACATTCGACTTCACCGCTTGGCGCGAGGGCGCAATTCAAATCGGTCCGCTGTATCTTGGGCCAACGCGGTTGATTTCCCGGTTCTCGCCGGAAACCGATGACACGCCGGCCATGTTGCCTCCCGATGCCGTGGTTGGCCTTCAAAAGTTGCGAGAGCGTGGTGCGGGCGCAATCGTTTTGCTCGATCGCTATTATTTGATGCCCCGATCCGATGGCCTGGCATGGACCCCGGTCAACAATCTCGCGAACTTCATGCCCCTGCCTGAACAAGCGGCGCTGCATTACGTACGGCGCGGCGCAGAAATTTACCATCGTCCGGGATGGATATTGGCCAGTGCCGAATATCAGCATTGGATCGCCGCCTTCAGAACTGCCTATGATGTGCGAGAGGAAAGGTCGTTCGGATCCTATCGGGCGTTCTATTTGGTGCCCCGCTGACTGAGGTCATTCTGGCGAAAGCCTCCGGTCGATGAGCGTGGCCTGGAGGCGATCGAGGATCGAGCCGGCACACAAGCGCCTGTCGATCGCGATGCAGTGCCGCCTGCTGTCGATCAGTCGTAAGCGCTAAAACACCCCCACAGAGGAGCGCTCAGGCGGCCTGATGATGACGGGGCTGGCGGTGTCGCGACTATCTACCCAGTTGTAGGGGAGCAGATCATCGATGGGATCTGTGTCGCCGCGCAGGACGATGCGTGCGAGGACATCGGCGAGGTAGGCCTGCGGGTTGATACCGCCCAGTTTGCACGTTTCGATAAGGCTGGCGAAGGTTGCCCAGTTTTCAGCCCCCAGGTCATGGCCTGTGAACAGGGCATTTTTCCGCTGGAGGGTAATGGGCCTGATTGAGCGCTCGACGGTGTTGTTATCCAGCTCGATCCGTCCATCCTCAAGGAATCGGACGAGGCCCTTCCAGTGGTTGAGGGTGTAACCGATGGCCTCGGCTGTATGGGAGCCGCGGGGTAGTTTGGGCAGCATTTCCTTGAGCCATGGCAGCATGTCCGCGATGATCGGAGCGGCTTCAGCCTGGCGTACCGCCAGTCTGTGTTCGGGGCTGGAGCCTCGGATACGAGCCTCGATCTTGTAGAGCCCGGCGATCCGCCGCAGCGCCTCATCGGCGACCGGTGCGTTGCCGCTCTTGGCATCGTCGAAGTAGCCCCTCCTGACATGTGCCCAGCAGAAGGCGAGCGTTCCGGGACCGGCCCTTCGGTCCGGCGCCTCGATATGCTTGTATGCGCCATAGCCGTCGCACTGGACGATGCCGGTGAAGTCCCCGAGCAGCTTTTCCGCCCAGACTTTCCCCCGACCTGGCATGTAGGTGTAGGCGACGGCCGGTGGATCGGTGCCGCCATGCGCGCCATCATCACGAGCGATCGCCCAGAGATATCCCGTCTTCACCTTGCCGGTGCCGGGAGCCAGGACCTTGGCCGTGGTCTCGTCAACGAACAGCCTCGCGCCCGATAGGAGGTCGGCCTTCATCCGGCTGGTCAGGCGGCCGAGCCAGGCGGCGGCTCTGCCTGCCCAGTTACACATTGTCCCCCTGTCGATCTCGATACCCTGGTGCCGCAGTGCCTGTGCCTGCCGGTAGAAGGGGGTGTGATCGGCATATTTCCTGACGAGGACGTCGGCGATCAGCGCCTCGGTGGGCAGGCCGCCTGGCACTACATGCTTAGGCGCAGGCGCCTGGAACACGTTATCGCTGCACGCCCGACACGCCATTTTCGGACGGGACGTCACGATGACGCGATACTGGACAGGGATGACATCGAGCCGGCTTGATATGTCGCTGTCGATGCAGTGCAGCACGCCTCCGCAGCAGGGGCATTCCGTCTCGTCAGGGAGGATCACTTCCTCGACACGGGCCAGATGTGCCGGCAGCGACGCCCGCGCTGTCCCGGGCTCCCTTCGCGCCCGTTCCTTCTTTTGTCCTGCGGCAGCCGCTGCCTGCTCGGCCAAGGCCTCCAGTTCAGCGCGGGCAACATCGAGATCGTCGAGGCCCAGCGCCAACTGATCTTCGTTCAGCTTCTCCGACCGTTTTCCGAATGTCGTCCGGGTAATCTGGTCAATGATATGCTGCATGCGAGCTTCACGCTCGAGGCCGGCCAGGACCATCGCCTTGAGGATGGCGACATCGTCAGGAAGGTCGGCTGCGTGGCGGACATGCCCCATTTCTGGCAGTTTCCAGGCGGTCCGCAAGGGCGTTTCGATCAGGGGAATCAGGCATGCGACCTATCGCGTCGTCACCGGAGCCTGAGCGCGCGGCGTGTGCATTTTCGACCATTGCAGCCCTTCGAACAAGGCTGACGCCTGTGATGCCGACAGCCGCATCACGCCATCCTGTGCCCGTGGCCAATGGAAGCCCCCCGTCTGCAAAACCTTGCTCACGAGCACCAGGCCGCTGCCATCCCAGACCAGGAGCTTGATCCTGTTCGCCCGCTTGGAGCGGAAGATGAATACCACTCCCGAGAAGGGCTTGAGTCCGAGTTCATGCTCGACCAGCGCCGCCAGGCTGACGGTACCTTTCCTGAAGTCGACCGGCTTTGTCGCCACCATCACCTTGAGCGGCCCTGGCGGAATGATCATCCCGACCGGCTCACCGCGGCAAGCACACAGGCGATATGATCCTCGCTCGCCCCTGGCGGCACATGGATCGCCAGCCTTGCCGTGCGGATCACGATCTCATCGCCTCCACCATCAGCCGGGCCGGAGCCGCCCGCATCTTCTACCACCGCCGGAACGAAACCCAGCTTCTTGCTGGCCAGGCGCTTGCCCGGAATGCTGTCATGCCGCCACGCATAAAGCTGCTGCGGCAGCAGCCCATGCGTGCGTGCGATTTCTGCGATGTTGGCGCCGGGCTCAAAACTCGACGCGATGATCCGGGCCTTGGCCTCCGCCGACCAGCGGCGACGCGCCGGTCCCGCTGGAATGACATCCATACGCGAGGGCCGCTGGCCCTCCTGCCTTTCGAAACCTGTTTCGAATGTTCTTACATCATCAGCCACTACGATACCCCTCCAATGAGGGGCAAAACATAGACAGATCAGCAGCTACGAAAATGTGGGGAGGTTTTGGCGCTTACCGACTACTCATACGACCGCTCGTATGAGTAGTCCCTGCGCTGCTCGCTGAATCCTCAATCTCGTCCGACACCGGCCACCCCGCTCAAAGAGCGGCAATCATCCCGGCGAATGGGCGCTGCGCAAGGCGGCCGGAAGACCCCGCTTACCGCCTTGCGGGCAAAACCCCAGGCGAGGCATATGGGCAAATCGGCGCTTCAAATCCTGCGGGGCATGCCCCGCAGGATTTGATCACCCAAATGGCGGCATGAAACGACATCCGGGATGAGCTTAACTTAGCCGCCAACCTGTCCAAGAAGGCGAGGCCACCTCACTGACCCGGTCGATTCGATCTATTCTTGCCGTCTAACCAGCTGCGGGAGCGAAGCGAGCCCTATGACGCTCGATGGCTTTGGCGCTATCGTGAATGTGATTACGAAGCAGTCTGTGACCGGCACGGAAAATCATCAACCCATACTGTGCTCACGTACGCCTGCTATCAGAAGCCACCCGATGGCGTAGGCTATAAGCAAGGAAAAGAAAACCGTGGCCACCCTTTTACCGCGCTGAGGAAACTCAGACTTAACAGGCAAGTTGGGATCGACAACTCGGGTGAGATAAAGCTGTTGCTTGAGCGCTTCGGATCGCGCCTGTTCATATGCGGCCGCGGCCACCGTGTAGCGCTGGGACGCGAATTCCTTACGGATAACCAAATCTTCGTAATTACCCAAATTTGAGGCAATGGAGGAGCCTGATCCGGCTAGACGCGACGACTGCCCTGCCAATTGCGCTTCGAGTGCAGCCACTTGTGCAGCTTGCGCACGATATTGCGGGCTGGATTTGCTCAGAAAGCGCCCCATGCTTGCGAGCTTTGACCGCGCCGTAACTGCGTTACCCGTTACATCCGTCACGAGGCCCAACTGCGCCTTTCCAGTGCCGGCGGGATCGATATCGCCTTCGGTTCGGCGAAACGCCGTCAGTTGAGCCTGTGTCTGATTCAAAGCCTTTTCTGCAAGCGCCAATTCTCGCTTGGAATCCGCGATCTGGTCTCGGAATGTTCGCTCGTTAAGCTCGTTGATTCGCGCTTCACCCATGGAAAGCAGTTTGTTTGCGAGAACGTAAGAATCCTGTGGTGTAAATGCCCGCACTGCGAGATGGGTCACCCCCGTCTCCTGGTCAGCGGCTATCGTAATATGCTTGCGATAATAATCCAGCAACGTTTCGGGGCGTGGTTCCGCGGATTTCAGTCGACTCAATATGTCGACCTCGGGCAAACTGAAGCGCTCGACGAGGCGGTCCTCTTTGCGCAATCGCGCTACCGCATCATGTGAGAGCAGATATTCATAAACCAAGGTTGCTTCCGACTGAGCTTGCGATGCACCTAAGCCTATCCCAAAAATCTGGCCTAAGCCGATCATGTTCTTAGATGAGCCCTCTGCCCGGCGAACCACGAAGCTTGCACTCGACTCATACTGGTCGGAAGCGACTAAATAATAATAAGCCGCGGTCAAAAGGGTAGGCAGCAGCACCAGCAACATGAACCAGCGATATCGCCGCAATTGTTGCGCAAACCATTTTTTCCTATCGTGCCGAGCAAATTCCTCGGTCAGACCATCCGGCCTGAAGATGCCGTGCATTTATGCTTCATCCATTTCGAAAAACCGGAGGCAAGGCCAATCGCTCACTGTTCGTATCCATAATACAGAATTGCATGGCTCGCGAACTTTGTCCTATCAAGGAGAATGCGCACTACGCAATGAAAATTTCCGAACCTCTGCGATCAGTAGGTTGGACCTAGCGACTGATCAGCATGACAAACGGACAGGCCCCACTCTCGGCCGCCCGCATATCTGAACAATCGAGAGGCACGCAAAGCTGGGCTACATCGCAACCATGGCCGATGATCTTGAGAACGATCTGCTGCAACATGTGACGGCCTGGTAACCCTCCTGCCGGCTCCGCAATATCTTCGAAACCAGATGATGAGGCATCATAGTCAAAGAAGATTGCGATCATCCCGTTCCGGCGAATGGGCCTAATGGCATTGAGAATGGCGTTGGACAAACTCGCGGCTCTGGCATTCGTTCCGGAAGGAAGTGTAACGATCATGAAATCAAACGGCCCCTTGCGAGGAGCTGTATCATCTTGCACGGACGCGAGGACGCCATGTGCGGAAACCACATCCGCCAGCGCTTCGAAATCCTGCGAAATAACCCCGCAAGCTCCATGAGCCAAGAAGCCGTAGCCTTGCAGGGCTTTGTACGCGATGGCATGGCGCCACTTATTTGCCGGATCCGTCAGCGCAACGATTGCGGCCGGAGCCTCGCTCCAGAAGCGTCCCTTCCGTAACTGAACGTCGGTAAAGGGCTGGGAGCGGGGGAAATCGATCTCGGGTTCGTCGGCGATAAAGATGGACGAAACGGATACCATATTGTGGTTTCCGAACCGCGTGGGCTCAATATCTTCGCTGGCGTAGGTATCCGCGTCATCGTCCTCGAACTCTTCGGCCTTTATCTCGATCCCGTCCACATTCAGGTCAGATGGATCGATATATCGGCAGAAAATGGCGTAACTTACGCCCGGCAGCACCGCGACACGCAAAGGGATTTCTATGTCTCCAGCAACATCTTCGAGCGAAATGCGGGCGCCTGCGACCAGGATGGCATCCATTCCGGAATGAGGCCGGTAGCCGTTGATCCGCAATTCGATCTCGCCATAGGTCGCCCGGGCGTTGATAAGCCGCACATGGAAAATGACTGAACCGGGAGTAAATTCTTGGTAGAGCGTGTGAAAGCAATAGGATGGGTCGGGGCCGTTATCACTTCCACCAAAACCGCGAATTGCGCTCGCGTAATTGGGCCAGAACGAAAAAGGATTAAGAACTTTCATTAAAAACCTTCTTGGGCGCTCGTGGAGGTGGAACGCAGCTGTAAAACACCAAGGACTACGCTTTTAGCATTCGGCCGCTTGGATGCGGCGCAGTCTCCGATTTCATGTAATGTGAAATCGGCTGTACGAAAAGGCAGCTTAGAGGCTGTTTGGAAAATCGGTTGAAGGGGTTGCCGGAGGTCGAGCAGTCTGATTCAGGCTCTGCATGTGGACACAGCAGAGTCGGGCGCGCATGGCCAAGATTGCCAAGAAGACAAAGCGCTATCTCAGTGACCTGACTGATGAGGAATGGGATCGCCTTGCGCCGTTGATGCCCAAGCCTGGACGCCGTTGCCGTCCTCGCGAGGATTTTCGCGAAGTGATCAACGCGGTCCGCTACCTTGTTCGTTCGGGTTGCGGCTGGCGTATGCTGCCGATCCATTTCAGGGCGTGGCAGACGGTCTATGGTTGGTTCCGGGAACTGGCGCGGCGCTTCCTGTTCCAGACGATCCACGACATCGAGTTGATGCTGGATCGCGAGCGGCAGGGTCGGGAGCAGAGCCCAAGCGCGGCAGTGATCGACAGCCAGTCGATCAAGGCTCCATCGGCAGAAAAGTGGGGTTTGACGCGGGCAAGAAGGTCGTTGGGCACAAGCGGCACATCGCCGTCGATACCGATGGCCGATAGCTGATGGTCAACCTGACCACGGCCGACATTTCAGACAGCGCGGGCGCCCAAGCCATTCTCGATGGCATCCGAAAGCGCTGGCCCTGGGTGAAGCATCTCTTCGCCGATGGCGCCTATGATCGACTCAAACTCATGGACAAGGCCAGCTATTTGGACTTCGTCATAGAGGTCATCCGCCGCAGCGATCACCAGCACGGCTTCAAGGTGCTGCCCCGGCGCTGGGTCGTCGTGAGAACCTTTGGTTGGATGACCCGATGGCGCCGGCTGGTCCGCGACTACGAAAAGAGGATCGACGTTTCACAAGCCATGATCCTCGTCGCAATGGGCGGAAACCTCCTGCGCCGAAACGCTCATCCCTGATTTCCCAAACAGATTGGTTGATTGGGGCTCAGCCCCGAGTCGAGCGGGGTCGCCGCTCCTCGCAGATGGCAAAACGTGGCCCGTATCGAGCGGCCACAACCATGAGGAGGAGCAACCATGCGCCATTATGCCGGACTGGATGTATCGTGGGAAGAGACTGCGATCTGCATCGTCGATGAGACGGGCAAGGTGATCCGCGAGCTTCGGGCAGCCAGTGAGCCCGAAGCGCTGGTCGAGATGCTGGCCGCTACCGGCCTGAGCTTCGAGCGCGTCGGACTGGAGGCATGTTCGCTGTCGTCGTGGCTCCATCAGGGGCTGACGCGCGCCGGCTTGCCGGCGCTGTGCATCGAGACGCGGGCAGCCAAGGCGGCAATGGGCGCGATGCCGAACAAGACCGACCGCAACGATGCCCGTGGACTGGCGCAGATCATCCGCACGGGCTGGTATCGCGCGGTTCATGTGAAGAGTACTCCGTGCCGATCGGCACGCGCGCTGCTCGGCGCTCGCCGTACGATGTTGAACAAGCGGCGCGACATCGAGAATGGCGTCCGCGCGGTCTTCGCGAGGTCGGGCTCAAGCTTGGGGTGCCATCGCGCAAGCTCTTTGCCGGCCGGGTCCGCGAACTCGCGTCAGTCGATGCTGCCATCTCCGACATCGTCGAGCCGCTGCTCGCCGTCCTTGATACGATGGCGCGCCAGATCGAGCAGTTGACAAAGCGCGTGCTGGATGCGGTCCGGGGTGAGCCGATATGCCGGCGGCTGATGACAGTACCAGGCGTGGGACCGCTGACCGCGCTCGCCTTCCGGGCGACGGTCGATCAGCCCGAGCGCTTCCGACGATCCCGCGACGTCGGTGCTCACCTCGGCCTCACGCCCCGGCGCTACCAGTCTGGCGAGACTGATATCCAGGGATGCATCAGCCGATGCGGTGATGAACTCGCCCGCACCGCACTCTATGAGGCGGCGCATACGCTGCTGACGCGGTGCCAGAAATGGTCAATGCTCAAAGCATGGGGAATGCGCGTTGCCCAACGTCGCGGCATGGCCAAAGCCCGCGTCGCCGTAGCCCGCAAGCTTGCCGTCATTCTGCATCGCATGTGGAGCGACCAGGCCGAGTTCCGTTGGGGCAAGGCGCCGGCGCTCGCAGCAGCATGAGGAGACACGAACCAGTTCCTGCCTGAAGAGGCAGGCAGCGGTCGTTCCCATGGGGACGATGGGCGGGATGACCTCATTGAGAGTCCGGATCCTCGGCGTTGCCGAAGGTCGCGAAACAGCTTGAGGCATCCCGCTCTCCTGACCCCATCATGCGGCAGCCCAGCGCTGGCCGCGGAGAGAAGCGAGTGATCCATGGGAACGGTCACGAATACGAGGAAAGCAGCTTGACCCCAAGAGCCTCAATCAGAGAAGACTCTTAGGGAAAGGCCTCGCCCCCATGACAACGGCTGACCACCTCCGGCATGCATGTTTGATGCCAGAACCGCTGCTGCGAAGGGGTTACATCCAGGGCAGGGCGCGTGGCTTGCGCGATATGCGGCTATAGGCTAGTGCGAATGTCAAACGCTTTATCTTCACGAAAGATATCGAATTTGCGAAGAAGATCGATGAATTCAATGATAAATGCTCTGACTAAGCGCGCCCTCAAATTTAACAAGTTGGCAAATTTTCGTAAGAATAAGCTAGACAATGAAGACATCTACGCAGCCCCAGCGCCTTATATGGCGCCCCTTTGGCTCCTGTCTCCGCCCAAGTCTCCATCTGTTCCTTGGGCTTGGGGGATTCCGAGCTTGGAATTTCCTGTTTCTCAACTCTGTACTAGTAATCAAATGGAGGGGGAGTTCTATAAGCAATTGTGCGCCAGCGCGGCTGTCCAGCCAGAGGCGCACCGGAAGGTCTGGGAGTTCATTTATGTCAAGGCCGTCTTTGACTATTATGGCTTGCTGAACCCAGGGAGGCGCTTACTTGGTTTTGGTATCGGCCAAGAGCCCCTTCCAGCCGCTTTTGCTGGTCGCGGAGCATCTGTGCTGGCGACGGACGCTCCAAGCGAGACGATCGCCAATATGGGGTGGGATACGACGAATCAGCACGCGTCGAGCTTGGAGCAGCTCTATCGGTGGGAAATCGTTTCGAAAGAGGATTTCGAGCGCCTCGTATCATTTGAACCGCTCGATATGAACGCGATTCCGGCACATCTTACCGATTTTGATGGCTGCTGGTCTGCCTGTGCCCTAGAGCATTTGGGCAGTATCGATCATGGTCTCGATTTCATTGAGAGTAGCCTGCGGACGCTCAAGCCGGGTGGCGTTGCGGTACACACCACTGAATTCAATCTTTCGTCCAATGCGGAGACGTTTGACCGAGATTATCTGGCAATTTATCGCCGTCAGGATTTTGAGCGCCTCGTGGCGCGGCTGGTCGAGCAGGGCCATTTTGTGGCACCGCTCAATCTTCATCCGGGAACAACGGCTGTCGACGAACATATCGATCTTCCGCCTTACGCCCTCCCGCATCTGAAGCTCGAGGTCGCCGGCTTTGTCACAACATCCTTCGGTCTCATCGTCGTGAAGGACGGCTTGTCCACAGATGCATGCGCTGTTGTAACTGAGTAGCAAGCGCTTCCTCGCGCGAGCCGAATTGCGGCGTATCACCGACCGTGGGCGATCAAGGCCGGACTCGCGGGGTCTTCTTATCAATCCGCCTCTTTGTTTTGTCCAATCACCAACGATACCAGAGCAGCACGAGATCGTCGCAAGGGCATGGCCGTTAACTTGCAATGGCGGCGTCCTATCGCTAGGGTGAGCAACGTGTTTTTGTCGCTGCGGGTATATTTTCGAGGAGTTTTTTGTGACGATAAGTGTCAGCGAGTTCTATCTCAATAAGCTCGGAATTGCGCTGAACAAGTTGGATCGCGCAGAAATCGACAAGGGCGTGGAAATGGTTCGCGACGCATGGGCGCGCGGCGCTCAAATCATCACCTTGGGTAACGGAGGCAGTTCGATGACTGCGCTCCATTTCATCACCGACTGGAACAAGATGGTTTACCTCAAACATGGTAAACAGTTTCGTGGTCGGAGCCTCGTGGATAATATGGGTTTGTTGATGGCCTATGGGAATGACATTTCCTTCGAGGACATTTTCATCGAGCAATTGAAAAACCTGATGCAGCCCGGTGATCTGGTGATCGCGATTTCCGGCAGCGGTAATTCGGAAAACGTGATCCGCGCTGTTGATTATGCGAACGACAATGGTGGCGTGACACTTGGCCTGGCGGGTTACTCGGGCGGACGACTTCGTGACAAGGCGCAACATTGCGTGTGGGCCGCAGTGGACGACATGCAACTGTGCGAAGATGCACATGCAATTTTCGGCCATATTGTCATGCAATCGATGTGCGATTGCCTTTAAATTCGGAACGTTCCCAACATGTCATCGATGGTAACGCATGTCATCACAGGCGGCGCTGGTTTTGTGGCTGTCAATCTCGCAAGGGCGCTTCTCGATAGAGGGGACCGTGTCCTGCTGATTGACAATTTGTCGCGGGGACGTCGTGAATTCGTGGAGCGCCTCGGCGGCACCAACCGAGTGGCCTTCGGGGAGGTGGATGTCACCGACGGGGATGCTTTGGCGCATGTGCTGGATGTAGTGGAGAGTGGTCCGGTTGAAGTGTGGCATCTATGCGCTAATTCCGATATTCCGGCAGGTGTAAACGATCCCAATGTCGATCTCAAAGACACATTCCTGGTAACTCATGAACTGCTTGCCCAGATGCGTATGCGCGGGTGGAAGCGGCTTCACTTCGCTTCGACCTCTGCGGTATATGGCGATCATGGCCTCGATCTTCTGTCGGAAAATACTATTTGCGAGCCCATCTCCAATTATGGCGCGATGAAACTCGCTTCTGAGGCGGCCATTCGGGCGGCGACCGAATCATTTCTCGATAGGGCGAGCATTTTCCGTTTTCCCAATGTCGTCGGTGTCCCTGCCACCCATGGCGTTATCTTGGATTTTCTGCACAAGCTGCGCCGGACGCCTGAAGTTTTGGACGTTTTAGGAAATGGCACTCAGCGCAAGGTATATCTCCATGTCAGTGATCTCGTCGGTGCGATGCTCTGGATTTATGATCATGGACCGGAGGGATGGTCCGTGCATAACATTGGCCCCAAGGATGATGGCGTAAGCGTGCGCGAAATCGCCGAGCTGACGCGAGATCACGCGTCGCCCCATGCTCGCTTGGCATTTGGTACGGAAGGTCGTGGCTGGGTAGGCGACGTGCCGCGCTTTCGCTATGATGTCTCCAAACTAGCCACTCTGGGCTGGAATGCTTCAATGTCTTCGAATGGTGCGGTGAAGCGCGCAATCGAGGAAATTGCGGTCCAAGAGGGCATGGATATGCCTTCTCAATGATGGCCATTCGCCAAGCCGTCATTCTCGCGGGGGGGCAAGGTACGCGCCTGGCATCCCGTCTAGCCGGCGCACCCAAACCTTTGGTGGATGTCGACGGTATGCCGTTGTTGAAAAGGCAACTACATATCCTTGCCCACCATGGCTTTACTCATGTTCTGATGCTGGTCAATTATCGGGCTGATGCGATTAACGAATTCTGTGCATCCGCTGGCATTGAGGGCATTCGGGTGGACGTCGTGCAGGATGGCGGCGGAGCGCGAGGGACGGCTGGTGCTGTCTGGGATGCTGCGCACCTGCTCCATGATCGTTTCCTGGTGGTCTATGGCGACACGTTGTTTGATGTGGATTTGGATCGCTTCTGGAAGGCGCATGCCAAGGCTCATGAAGAACGTGGGGTCGGAGGATCACTGTTTCTCCACCCCAACGATCATCCGTATGATTCTGACTTGGTCGAGATGGACGAGACGGGAATGATTCGGGCATTCCTTCCTAAGCCGCATGCCAAGGGCGCCTTCCATCGCAACATGGTCAATGCCGCCTTGTACGTTCTTGATAAGTCGATACTGAACACGCTGCCGCTAGGTGATGGTATCGTCGATTTTGGCAAGGATCTATTTCCGCGCGCATTGGGTGCGGGCGTCGCCCTGCAAGGCTATTCTACCTTTGAATATATCAAGGATATCGGAACCCCTGATCGCCTTGACCGCGCGGTAACGGATCTGCGCTCTGGAAAGATTGCCCGTAGCCGACTCGATTGGCCTCAGCGCGCCGTGTTTCTTGATCGCGACGGCACACTGAACAATCCCAATGGCCATATCGCGACACCAGAGGCGCTGAGGTTGTTCGACGGCGTTGGAAAAGCGATCGCCCGGCTTAATCGCGCGGAATATCGATGCGTGCTGATCACCAATCAGCCGGTTCTGGCGCGAGGCGAAGTGACGGCACAGGGACTTGAAGCCATTCATGCGAAGCTGGAGACCGAACTGGGGCGGAGCGCCGCTTTTCTCGATGCAACTTACGTGTGTCCGCACTATCCAGAAGCAGGTTTTCTTGGCGAAGTCCCCGAACTGAAAATCGCTTGCGACTGCCGCAAGCCGGCACCTGGCCTGCTTCAACGTGCAATCACCGACCTGTCGATCGACCCGGCGCAATCGTGGATGATTGGAGACAGTGAAGCGGACGTCGGTGCAGCTCGAGCGGCCGGTGTCTCCAGCATCCTCGTACGAACTGGTGGGTTCGATAGCGCCAATTTCGTGGTCAGACCGGATGTGGAAGTTGAGGATTTGGCCGCAGCCGTCGACTTTATCCTGAACCATCACAACGTTTTCTCTAAGAGTGCGATACACTCATGATCATCAGCAGAACGCCTCTACGCATGAGCTTTGTAGGAGGAGGCAGCGACTTGCCCCAATTTTACAGGGAACATGGTGGCGCAGTTCTGAGCACGGCGATCGACAAATATATTTTTGTCACCGCCAACAAGAAATTCGACCAAGGTGTGCGTCTGGCCTATTCGGTCACTGAAGAGGTCAGCCACGCTGGTGAACTTCAGCACGCTCTTGCGCGGCAGGCCATGCACTATCTGGGCGTGGACGGCGGGATCGAGCTTACGACAGTTGCTGACATTCCTTCAAAGGGTACTGGACTTGGCTCATCCAGTTCCTTCGCAGTGGGCTTGCTCAACGTTCTGCATAGTTTTCAGAATCGTTTCACGACACCACGAAAGCTGGCAGATCAGGCCTGCCACATCGAAATTGACCTGCTTGGTGAACCGATTGGAAAGCAAGACCAATATGCGGCGGCCTATGGAGGCCTGAAACTCTACGAATTTAATCCGGACGACACCGTCACGGTGTCGCCGATTATTATGGCAAGAGAGCGTCGCAGTGAACTCGCGCGTCGTATCATCATGTTCTACACTGGCGTCACACGCTCTGCGTCCGGCATTCTTTCCGGTCAGGCAAAGGCCATCTCCAGCGATCAGAACAAGATTCTGAGCATGAAGCGAATGGTTGAACTGACCTATGTTCTACGAGATGTTCTCCATCAAGGTGATCTGCAGAGCTTCGGCGACATTCTCCATGAAAACTGGGAATTGAAGAAGACTATGGCTCAAGGTGTCAGCAACGCTGGCATTGATGCTGCCTATGAAGCGGCACGGGTAGCTGGCGCAACTGGCGGGAAAATCCTTGGCGCTGGCGCTGGAGGCTTTCTTATCTTTTATGCGAATGAGGATCGGCATGAGGCGATCGAACGAGTCCTTGCTCCTATGCGCAGAATAGATTTTTCTTTTGAAGACAGCGGTAGTCAGATCATCTTTGCGGAATGAAATTGAATTCGCCCAGTGTTTTTGACATTTATCGATAGAGAGGCCAAATGCCCTACCAGCTTCCAGTGAATTTGAAGGATTTCGGTAAGAAAATCTCATCTCAAACCGATGAAGATGGCATTATCGAAGCTATTTTTGGTCATATTCCACCGCGATCAAAGTATTTTGTAGAGTTTGGTATTGGGCCGAATTGGCTTGACCATGATTATGTGCACGGCTTGGAAGGAAATTGCGTTCGCCTCCGCGATGAATTGGGTTGGAGTGGCCTTTTTATGGATGGTAGTAACCATCCGGAAAAATATGATATAAAAAAAGAGTTTATTAAGGCGACAGAAATTAATGGCCTTTTCCGAAAATACGACGTTCCCCAAGATGTTGATATAATTTCGATCGATGTCGATGGGCAGGATTTTTGGATCATGATGGCTATCGATTACAAGCCGACACTATTCATTGTTGAGTACAATCCGAACTTTTACCAAATTCATCAGACTCTTACAGTACCGTTCGATGAGTATTTTCGTTGGGACGGAACAAAACATTATGGTGCCAGTCTTGGGGCATTGATTAAGTTGGCGAGGGACAAGGGCTACAAACTGGTTTATGCGAACGGCGTCAATGCGTTCTTTGTTAAAGAGGACATGATTAAAAATACGGATGATTTCGTAGATTTTGACCTTAATTGCGTTCTTGACCAGCACATGCATGATCATCTTGCTCGGAGATGGGAAGTTTTACGGTAGGCAGCATAAGATTTATTGCTGAAATACTGCCTATATTTATGGCAATAAAATATCGAGGATTGCTGTAATGCTTGTTAAGCATTTTGTGCAATTTTGGGAACGCCTAAAATCAGAGGACAAGAATGCGGCTTAACCGTAAGCTCTTCAGGCCGCTTCTACAGCAGGCCGATGCGGCGCGCGACCAACGGCACTGGAATTCCGCCGTGGAGGCTTACCGTCGTTATCTGTTTTTTGCGCCGAGGCATGGTCCGATCTGGGTTCAGCTAGGCAACTGCCTAAAGGAGGTAGGTCATTTGAAGCGTGCGCGCACAGCTTATGAACGTGCGCGCTCCCTTATGCCCAAGAATGTGGACCTCTATCTTCAGATGGGCCATCTGGCAAAGTTGGATGATCGTCAGGATGACGCTATCGAGGCGTTCCAGCGGGCGGTGGAGATAGATCCGCATTATGGGGATGCCGCTGCGGAATTGAAGCGTTTGGGTGGTAATCATTGCATGACGCGCCTTTTGGTTCATCCCGAACGGGATCGCGCAGCCAACAAAGCCGATGCGCGCAGAGATCGTGACCGCGTTACGCGATCTGCCGATGCAATTGCGGCCTTTCTTGCCAAACTGCCATCCCCGACGCGGTCGGACGGCTTGATCCCGCAGATGTTTCACTTCGTCTTCGGATTCAAGCAAAGAGGGGATATCCCCTATTATAGCTACATGGCTATCAAATCTGCCTTGCATTTCAATCCTGGCTGGCAGGCCTATTACTATACGATGCACGAACCCTCTGGAGAAAACTGGGATCGCATAAAAGATCAGGTAACAGTCATCACGCTGGACGATTTCGATTATTACGGCAACGCACGCCTCTATCACTATGCGCACAAGGCCGATATCATAAGAATGTTAGTGTTGAAGAAATCCGGGGGTGCCTATCTCGATATAGATACCCTCACACGCCGTTCCTATGAGGATCTGCGTCATCATGATTTCGTCATGGGCGTGCAAGCGGCTGGATCCGATTCTTCATCAGGCCTTGCTAACGCGGTCATGCTCGGCAAGCCAGAAGCACCCTTCATCAACCGGTGGCTGGAGGAGTATGACTATTTCCGGTCGAGGGGGCGCGATGACCTATGGGACTACCATTCGGTGAAGCTGCCGGTCTCGCTATCGGCAGCCCATCCTGGGGAGATTGCTATATTGGATTATCGCGCTTTCTTCTTTCCGCTTTGGACAAGCATTGAGCGCGCGCTGTTCTCCGAAACGAGCGCGATGTTCCGTGAGGATTTCGAGCCGGCCTATTGCTTCCATCTCTGGAACGGCGCGGTTGGGGATTGGCTCGAGAAGATCGACGATGCCTATGTCCGGCAATCTGGTTCTATCTATGCAAGTATAGCTAGAGAAGTTGAGGGAGTGGAACAAGTTCCTATTCACCCAAAAAGGCCTGATCGGGGATCAAAAGGAGACAAGGTATGAAGCTTCCTCTTGTTTCGCTCGTCATGCCGACGATGAATTCAGAGCGCTTCATTAGGGAGACGCTTCATAGCCTGATTGAGCAGGTATATACGAATTTCGAGCTGATCGTTGTTGATGGTGGTTCGACTGATGATACTCTAAATATCATCGAGCGATATTCAGAGGGTGATATCCGAGTCATAGAACTGGCACCCGGACTTGGAATCGCCAAGGCTCTCAATGTCGGCATCGAAGCAGCGCAGGGTGAATTCATCGCGCGTATGGATGCCGATGACATCGCATACAAATGGCGCATCCACGATCAGGTCAACTTTCTGGTTGCTGATCCGGAAATCGATCTTATCGGTACCGGTGTCGATGCCTTTTGGGACCATGAGGGCGTTTTTCGTAGCCCAAAGATCCACCAGGATATCCAGGACGAGTTCCTAGTGAACAATCCCTTCTTCCATCCCACCATCATGTTTCGACGAGTGCTCGCTGATTCCGGTCTGTTTCGCTATGACGAGACGCATGCATTCGAGGAAGACTATGAACTGTGGGGCCGGCTCATCCCAAAGGTGAAGTGTGCAAACATGGATCAGAGTTCGATTCGTTATCGTATCCGAGCGAACAGTACGCAATGGGATCCACGCAAATACCGATTCAAGCGCCGCGCACTTGAGGGCTTCTGCGCCTCGATCAGCCTCGAAAATGAGACCTTGATAGATGGCCTTGCCGAGTTCCAGTGCGGTGGCTACATCCGGCATCACCATTATCTGGTAATGCGTGATTATGCCCGTTCGGCGAGCGAGCAAAAGCTGCCGCGTCTCGGCTGGCTGCATGAAGCCTTGCTACGCGAAAGAGACTATTCGGGTTTCACAGCTTGGTTCCGCGCTGCCAAGGGGTGGTCGGCCTGAATCGGGGGCAACACGAAGGCATTCACCGCCCTCCCATAGCGGCTTACGCATAAGGGAGGGGGCATTCATCTCGGTTCATTGTACCAACCCATGCTTCTTTCGTTTGCATGGAGACCGACTTGGCGCCTATCTTTTTTATTCTACGCGATCGCGTTTTCATCATAGTGCCACTGAACAAAGGGGTTGCCAATCAGATGGCTCACGCGATTTAGGCGCTCGTCGTGGGGCGCGATCAATATGTCGATATGCGCCGGGAAGCGTGGATGCAAACACCCTTCTACAGCTTCGTGCAAAACGTGCTGATCAATTGGCCTTAGCGCTCCGCCATCATATGGATAGAGATCAAATACTGGACGATTGAATGCAAAGATGCTGTCTACAAGCTTGTGGGCAGCCTTCAGTCCCAACGATTCCGGCTGGAATTCGATCAACATAGCCATGGTATCTCCCGCAGAAGCGAATGACTTTTCTGCGCCCAAGAAAACGAGTGGCTCGGCACCCTGCACATCAATTTTTACTAAATCTGGTACAAATATTTTATCCGATAGGAAGGTATCTAGCTTCACAACGTCGATATCAATTACATCCCGATCCTCATCGTCAGAGGAAAGTCGATGGTCTCCGTGATTATCTTTACTTAGAAATAATTGAGCTTTCCCATCCGCTTCTCCTACAGCGCAAGGCCACGATTTCACGTTCTGGAATCCGTTGGTATCCGCATTCATCTGTAACTTAGAAAAATTGCTTGGTTCAGGTTCGAATGCATGCACATCGGCTTGACCTCCAGAAACCGCAGATGCGATACACGAATACCAACCAATATTTGCTCCAATATCCAGAAATTTTGGCCTTTCGCTGAGCATTTTAATAAATATTTGCGTAGTCCAAGGTTCATAATCCGGAGTATCTTTGGAATTATTATAGTACAAATCTAATTTATCGCCCAAAGATAGCCGAAATTCGGGGATATTTTCGATTTTTACGTCAATCCAATCTTTGGACATAATGAAATCCCTGAGAATTGTGGCAATATTTCTAAATCTATATTCAAATCAAGATGAATCGCTAACGCGCCTCGATCCCTACCCCTCTTTCGCAACATGAATAGAGAGGCTACTGGTCAAAATGGATGACGACAACCAATATCGAAATTTGTACGTGCTTGGGCTTCGTAGCCTTGTTTGCTAGTTGTCCCGCATGGCGCCTCTCATCGATGCAACCTCCCTGCTGATCCGACGCAACATGCCGGTTATGACAGGCATCGATCGCGTCGAATATGCCATTGCAAGTTGGGCGCTTGAGGCATGGCGCTTAAATGAGTTAACACCCACCTTTCTCATCAACACCCGACTAGTGCGTGGAATTCTGCTTCCCCGAAAGATGGAACGCTTACTGGCTGCTAGCCGCCATGTCCGTTCCCTTGAGAGTCGGCCTGGCCCGATGCTGGCACGCTTATTTACGTATTTGACGCCGCCGTCCCGCCTCGACAGCCATGAGGGCGCTATACGGTTGCAGGGGGCAGCGGTTAGCAAGGCCCGTCCTGCGTCGTGGATGACGACGATTGAAGGTTTGTTTGGCCGTCGCATTGACTCTCTCTCGCGATCAGGCGCGCCGCTCCGATATGTCCACCTGTCCCACTACGGACTGCAGTGGCCAGAGCGATTCGACTGGATTTTGCGCAACAATATCGACGCAACGTTCTTTGTTCACGATCTCATCCCTATAGACTTTCCGGACTATTGCAGCGCCAGTGCGCACCAGAGCCACAAGCGTAAGCTTGAAACCATCGCCCGAATAGCGACCCGGGTAGCAGTGAATTCGGAAGATACCGCTTACCGTCTGCGTACCTATCTTCGTAGCGAAGGGCTGCGAATCCCGTCGATCGAGACAATCAGGCTTGGAAATGGCCCATTGACGGACCCTGCGCCGATACTCCCTCCATCGACCGCGATACAATCGTCCGGGTTGAGGCCATATTATGTGTGCGGCGGCACCCTTGAAGGACGCAAGAATATCCCGCTCGTCATTGAAGCTTGGCGCATGCTCACCAACCGGCGCGCGCTGAAAGATATGCCTTGTCTGGTGTTGGCTGGAGAACGCGGATGGTCAGCGGAGGGCTTGTTTCGAGATCTGGATCAAATGCGTGACCTATCGTCTCTTGTCATCGAGGTAAGCGGTCTGAACGATGCTGAAATGGAAATACTTGTGGATCATGCCGAGGCTGTGATTACGCCTTCTTTTGCGGAGGGATACAGCCTTGTTCCGGCGCAGGCGATGGGCCGGGGCAAGATGACGTTCATGTCCGACATTGCGGCTCACCGAGAACTGGCAAGCGGCCAGGAAGATCTCGCCTGCTTCTTCGACCCTCGGCGGCCCGACGAACTACTCGAACTGATTGAGCGCCCGCGCCAGGCGCTCAATCATGCTCCGCTCCAGCGTGGCTGGCACGACTTTGCTCGGGCAATTCTCGTTGGCGGCGGCCTCTCCCCGCCATATTCTGAGGCGATGGAATCCATTCAGGACGCAGTGCGATGAAATGGTTCAAGGTAGGCCGTCATCTGGCCAGAGGTGACCGTGCACGGGACCGTCGGAACTGGCCGGCCGCAGCCCGCTCCTATGAGCGCTTCCTGCGTCGCCGGCCGAACAATGCTCCGATTTGGGTACAACTTGGGCACATGTACAAGGAAGCCGGGCGGTATGCGTCTGCCGCGAAAGCCTATCAGAAGGCATTGAACCTCGCCCCCGAAGATGCAGAAATTCATCTCCAGATTGGTCATCTGAACAAGCTGACCGGAAATATGCGCCTTGCCTTGCTCGCCTTCCGGCGAGCTCTTGCTATTGATCCGACCCTTGAATCCGCGCGAAGAGAAGTCGGACATTTCGGCGCGGAACCCGCTTCGTCGGGTGAAAAGGACGAGTTGGTGGCGTTAAAAATGCAACTTCTGGAAGTTGCAAGTCGCCTGACCTTGGTCGAACACGCCGTGGCGGAAATGATGGCATCCAAATAGCCGTTGTTGAAAGTTTCTAACATTCTCTGCCATGGTTTCAGATAGGTAACGGGAGCGGGTAAACGCTTTTTATGTTGCTCTCAACGTCAAGCATTGGCAATGAGTGGCCCCTGTCTCGCCAGCACCGCAGGAGGGGCTGGCATAGCTCGGATACCTGCTCTTGATCATCTTCACCTCTGTTCTTGCACGCAAAGCTTCCCTCTTATCGGGCGCATCTTCCTGCCTGGCTGCAATAGCACTTTCCGGATGCAGCACCCTTCCGATGAGCGGGCCGACGGCAAACAAGATTGAGCATCTGGCGAAGGCCGATACGAATGTCATCGGCTTTCGAATCGAGAATATTTCGCCAGAGGCGATTGCGGCTTTGGATGCTGCTTCCCCGATTGCCGAGGGCGCACTGAGTTCCCTCGCTGTCGGTTGGCAGTCCCAGCGCTCGGACATCATCCGGCCAGGTGATATATTGAATATCTCGATTTTCGAGGTTGGCTTCACTCTGTTCGGAAGTGCGGTTACAGCGCTCGACACGAAGTTGGAGAATACACCCGGTAATGCACAACGCATCGGCATTCGCGTGGATGATCAGGGCAATGTGAGCCTGCCCTATATTGGCAAGCTGACCGTCGCAGGATTAACGCCCGAAGAAGTGCAGGCCCACATCGAGGTCCGGCTTACAGGGCTGTCGCAAAACCCGCAGGCGCTGGTCCTCGTCACTGACAGTATTCAGAACAGTGTCTATGTGAGCGGGGCTATTGCGCGGCCCGGCCGGTTCCGGCTTGAACCGGGCCAAGAGCGCATTCTCGATCTCGTCACGCTGGCCGGCGGCCCCACGGCGGAAACGGATAATATCGAACTGCACGTGGTGCGCGGACAGCGCACAGCCGACATTCGCCTGGGTGCGCTGCATGCGGAGGATGAAGACAATATCTCTCTCTCGCCAGGGGATCGAATTGAGCTGATTAACAAGCCGCGGAGCTTCACTGTCTTTGGAGCGTCCGATCGCGTTTCGCAAATTTCCTTCGGCGTCGGCAGTGTTTCCCTTGCCGAGGCACTGGCACGGGCTGGCGGTCCATCTGATAATCGTGCAAATCCGAAGGGCGTGTTCCTTTTTCGAAACATCAAAAGGCCTGACGGTACGGACGATCCGGTGATCTATCGGATCAATCTGATGGATCCGCAGAATTATTTCCTGGCTCAGCGCTTGACCATGCGGGACAAAGATTTGATCTACTTCTCCAATGCGCCGGCAAACATCCCGACGAAATTCATTTCTATCCTCAATCAGCTCATCAGCCCCGTTGTCACTGCGCGAATTCTGACCCAGTGACACTGTCATTGACCGCCTGCGGGTCTGGCGGTCCAGTTCCGACTGCGGAGATGGAATGCGTGTAGCAATTGACGGTTTCAATCTTGCACTGCCCCGCGGGACAGGTGTTGCAACCTATGGTTTTGGCTTGGCGCGCGCCCTTCAAGGCATGGGGCATGTCGTTGACGGCGTTTTTGGTCTTAATGCCGGTAACTCGGCCGAAACCCGCGAACTTCTCTTCTTTGATGCCTTTGGTCGAGAACAGCCGTTCGGTAAGTCGGAGAAGCGCCGCTTCATCCGGCGCCCGATGCTGCGCACGCTTTTTCCGCTAAACCTGTCGGAAGTTCCGCTCACGGACAAAGTAGAGAAACGCGACTTCCAGTATCGGCTCCCGCATTTCGATCGTGTCTATACCTACCCCTATCTGTTCGAACTTGCGTTCGCCCGATTCAGATTGACGCGTTCTTTCCTGACCATCAAGCTCCCGCAGACACCCGATGTCATGCATTGGACCTACCCCGTTCCCGTGCGCGTGCAAGGCGCGCGGAACATATATACGATTCATGATCTGGTCCCGCTGCGGATGCCGCACACAACGCTTGACGACAAGAAGACCTATCATGACTTGGTCAAGCAGTGCGTGATGGACGGCCATCACGTCTGCACTGTCTCGGAAGCCAGCCGACAAGACATTCTGGCTCATTTTCCGGTTGCTCCGGAGAAAATGACAAACACTTATCAAACTGCGCCAATTCCTGCTGAGATCAACCAATCCAGTTTGGAAGATGATGCAAAGATCATCGGTGAGTTATTCAAGCTCAATAACCGCGGATACTTCTTGTTCTTCGGTGCCATTGATCCAAAGAAGAATGTTGACCGAATACTTGAGGCCTATTTGAAATCGGGCAGCAGCCTGCCTCTTGTCATGGTGCTCGGCAGGGACTGGGGGTTGGGCTATCGACGGCGGCGCAAATCTCCGCCAACTGACATTTTCGAACGTCATGATGATCGGAAGATCATCCAACTGGAATATCTTCCTCGACCGATGTTGTTCCGGTTGATCCGGATGGCGCGCGCTGTAGTCTTCCCCTCGCTGTACGAGGGATTCGGCCTACCGGCATTGGAAGCCATTCAACTTGGTACGCCCGTCCTGACATCCAACCTGAGCTCATTGCCGGAGGTTGTCGGAAATGCGGGGCTGCAGGTAGATCCCTACAGTGCCGACGCGATTGCCCACGGCTTCATCAAAATGGAAACCGATGAAAACCTATATAGAGAGATGCTTTCCGCTGCCCCTGCCCAAGTATCAAAGTTCTCCGATGAGGCTTATCTTGATAGGCTGACACAAATGTACTCGCGGATAGTGTAGCCCATCTTTCACGCACATGACCATCGGGCGAGCGATCGGCGCGGCCCGCCGGATGATTTCGCCAGCGAAACTGGCACTGTAGAGAGGAATGCTTACTAGGGCGTTTTCCATTCATTCTGGTTCATAGCCGCATGATTTGAAGTAGTTGGTGCATTCGGCGGGCTGGAAGATGTCGACGAGCTTGCCGATCAGGTCCCAGAGACCGCTGACGGTGCGCTCACCGACCTTGCGGAGCATGGCCTTGAGCCGTGAGAAGGCCTTCTCGATTGGATTGAAGTCCGGGCTGTAGGGTGGGAGGAAGCGCAGGGTTGCGCCGATCGCTTCGATCCTCTCCTTTACGGCTGCCCGCTTGTGGCTCGACAGGTTGTCCATGATGACCACGTCGCCGGGATGCAGCTGGACGGCTCGAAAAACCGTGACGATTTTGGGCTGACATGGAGGCACTTGCGCGGGACGGCCTGATGGGTCGCCGTACGGGCTTGTTTTTCCTGTTTTTGCGGGCCGCTCTGTTCCTTGGTGGACCGTTTCCATATCAAGCAGGCGCAGTTCGGCCTTCGAGCCATGCGAGGCGCTGGAAATTATAGACCAGGTTGGCCATGCCGATCTTGATCCTGGCGCTGGCGATCCCGACGGTGCGGACGACAAGGCCCATTCGGTGCTTTTGCCCGGCAAAAACATGTTCAACGGCAGCCCGGACTTTTGACCGCTTTGCATTGGCCCTGGCTATGCGTTCAGGCAGCGGCCGCCGGGGCAATCGCTTCTGGTGGATGTTGCTGGTGAACATGCCCCTGGCGAGGAACGCCTGGTTCTTCTTCGATCGATAGGCGGTATCGGCCCAAACGCCCGAGGCGGTGTTCTCCTTGCTGATGAGGTCGGGCAGTCGCGCCCCATCATGGGCATTGGCGGCGCTCGCATCCCAGGTGCGGATCAGTCCGTGGACCCGATCGATGCCGATATGGTTTTTATAGCCAAACATCGGAATGGCCAGATCGACCGGTTTTGCCGCCTTGGGATCGGCACCTTCCCTGACCTTGGCCTTGGTATATTTGATCGACCAGCGCGCATCACGGTCTTTCTGCCGGATCTTGGCGGGCTTCCATTCCTGGGGAATACGGCCCTCCTTGATGGCGGTCTTCTCCTGCTGGGTGTTGCGCTGCTTGGGCGCGGGAACGACGGTGGCGTCGATGATCTGCCCGCCCATAGCCAGATAGCCTCGATCCTTGAGCGCGACATCGAAGCGCACGAACAGACGGTCGATTGCCTTGACCTTCACCAACCGTTCGCGGAACAGCCAGACCGTGGTGGCATCGGGAACGGTGCCTTCCAGCCCGACGCCCAGGAAGCGCTGGAACGAAAGCCGGTCCTTGATCTGCAATTCGGTTGCCTCGTCAGACAGCGAATACAGCGCCTGCAGAACCAGGATCTTGAACATGAGCACCGGATCGAACAGCGGTCGTCCGCCCTTGTTACGGGGGCCGCGTCGCAGTGCCGCCACCAGCGGTCCACGGAATAGCTCGAAATCCACCACGGCCGCTAACCGTTCCAGCGGACCGCCTGCCGCGCTCAGCGCCTCGTATCGGTCCGAAAGATCAAAGAAACCAGGCTACCCTGCCATCGTCATTCCTTTCCAGGTCACGATGATAATGAATCAGCTCAGCGCTTCAAATGCCAGGTTTTTCGAGCCGTCCAGCTCGGGCACCAGCACCTGCGCCACATAGGCTTCGAACCAGTCGCCGTTGATCGGCCCGTCGAGCACCATCGGTGCGACCATGCCGGTCATGCGCAGGCCCGCAACCAGCGTGGTGGTCTTGCGATGGCCGTGGGGGAAGCCCATCCGCAGCCGCTCGCCTTTCCGGCAGCGCCCATGACTGCGGGTCATGTTCGTGGCGGTCCAGTTCTCGTCGATGAAGACCAGGCGTTCCGGTTCGAGGTCGAGCTTGCCGTCGAACCAGTGCTGGCGTTGCCTTAGAGGTATCGCTCCGGTGAGGGCCGCCTTGTGGTGATCGGCTGATATTTCGAGATGGCACCGGTGCAAGCGCCGGTGTTTGCACCGATACTAAGGACGGTGCGATGAGCCAGATCACAGTAATTTCAGGGCCGGAACGGCGCCGGGTGTGGAGCGACGAACAGAAGCGAGAGCTGGTCGCGGCAGTCTCGGCGCCGGGCGCGAACGTGGTCTCTGCCTTCATCGGCACCGCCTTCGCGCAGGAAACCGCCGAGGCTGCCAGCCAGCAGTGGCGCTCCGTGGCCGATCAGATGCGGCCCAAACTCCCCAAGCGGGCAGTCTTGATGGATGAGGCAGAGCCCGATGTGCTGGCCTACATGGCTTTCCCGAAGGAACACCGGGTCAAGCTACACAGCACGAATCCTATCGAGCGGCCGAACGGCGAGATCAAGCGCCGCACCGAGGTCGTCGGCATCTTCCCCAATGAGGCCGCGATAACGCGCCTGATCGGCGCCATCCTCATGGAACAGAGTGACGAATGGGCTGTCCAGCGCGCCCGCTATATGACGCTTGAAACCATGGCTCCCGTCAGCGACAATCCCATCGTCATGCTCTCGGCTGTACCGGGCGCATGATCGGCTCATCCCGATGCCGAAATGGCAGTGGCTAGGAAAACCTACACCACGTCCCGGGACGCGATCTTTGATCACCCAAATGGCGGCATGAAACGACATCCGGGATGAGCTTAACTTAGGGTCAGGACCCATTAAATTGCTTGCACAGGCAGCGACTGGTTGATTCAAGGACCGCGTTGAGGAGGCGCTGATCGTGGATGTTCCGTTCCTGCTGAATGAGGCGCAGATGCGCCGGATCGAGCCGTTTTTCCCGCTTTCTCACGGCATTCCGCGGGTCGATGACCGTCGGATCATCTGGGGCATCGTCTACGTCATCAAGCATGGGCTGATGTGGCGGGACGCCCCCAAGGGGTATGGGCCGCACAAGACGATCTACAACCGGTTCGTCCGTTGGAGCAGGCTCGGGGTGTTCAACCGGATATTCGCCGAACTGGCTGGCGGCGCCGGCGAGCCCGACCGGATCATGATCGACGCAACACACCTCAAGGCCCCCCGCACGGCATCCAGCCTTCTAAAAGGGGGGGCTCTTTCCCGATGTATCGGGCGCACCAAGGGCGGGCTGAACTCCAAACTGCACACGGTTTGCGATGGCCAGGGGCGGCCCATCGTCATGCTGCTCACCGAAGGGCAGACGAGCGATCACAAGGGCGCAGTTCTGCTGTTGTCGCGACTGCCCCAGGCCAAGGAACTGCTGGCCGACAAAGGCTACGGCAGCGACTGGTTCCGCCACGCCCTTGCTACCCGCGGCATCACTCCCTGCATCCTGCCAACTGCCAATCGCAAGGTCCAGCACGCCTACGACAAACAACTCTATCGCCAGCGCCACAAGATCGAGAACCTGTTTGCCCGCCTCAAGGACTGGCGACGCATCGCCACCCGTTACGACCGTTGCGCCCACACCTTCATGTCCGCCATCACCATCGCAGCTACCTTCTGCTTCTGGCTCTGATCAATGAGTCCTGACCCTAGCCGCCAACCTGTCCAAGAAGGCGGGACCACCTCAAATCCCCCTCGATTCACTTCGTGTGGAAATCGCTCTAATTGAGCGGTCAGTCATTCCTTTCTCAGCAGATATCTACCAAATCACGGTCTGGATGACCGCGCATGGTCTGAAGCTGCGCCCAGCCGCATGAGGGTCGTAAGTGGATTCACTTCCGTCGGATCTTCAGCGAACTGCTTGGCGAGAGTGAGTAAGGTGTCCTTATCCGCCTCGGTGTTCGGTATAGGCGGGGGAGGCCCATCGATGCCCAGCAAAGGCTCGATTGGCATCAAGGCAGATTGCTTGAGCTCAAGGAATTGCCGCTTTGCTGCTGGGTGCTCGTCCAGCCAAGCCAGATCGAGAATGCCGTGGGCGAGCAGCTCCTCGCGCGTCCCTACCAGTCTGGCCAATTTTTCGGCGTCATTGCCCGTTAGCCATTGACCGGTTACCACATGGATCGCCGTAATGACTTGATCGATGTCCAACATAACGGTCATACCTGAACTCCTGTGGATTCGAGGCCAGCAAACGCAAGAAATGCCGTTTCTACGTTCTGGGCCATCACATCCTTGGAAAAACGTTCTTCTGCCGTCTTGCGCGCAGCATGTTGCATTGTGCGCAGAATAGCCTGATCGGCACGCAGGCGATTTATGGCTTTGGCAAGCGCCCTTGCCGCATCTTCATCATCGGGGACAAGCACGCCGCTTGTGCCTGTTATCACGACCTCAGCAATGCCGCCGACGTCGAGTCCCAACACGGCGCAACCCGCAGCCAGAGCTTCGGCAGCAACCAAACCGAATGACTCGTACCGACTGGGCAACAACGCGATATCGGCGGCATGGTACAGCGCGTTCAGGTCTTCACGGGTGACAATGCCACGGAGTTCAAGGCACCCCGTTTCAATCAAGGGTTGGACACGGGCTAAGGTCGCAGCGTCCACGACGCCTTTCAAACTCCCGCCACCAACGAAGATACCCCGTAAATTCGGATCCTTTTCAACGGCCATTTCGAAAGCCGCTAGGGCGATGTCGATACCCTTGCGCCGTTCGAACCTGCCGACGAACAGCACTAAATTGCCCTGCTTGTTTTTGAAACGTGGTGCATCCCCGATGTCCACGCCATGCACAGCATGGCGCACTCGGTTGTCCAGTGCAGTTCCGGACTGGCGGCTCAATTCGGCAACGATCGATCGACTGTTCGCGAGCAAATGCGAAGCCTGCCGCAAAACCAGATTTTCAGCGGCGATCATCCGCGTAACGATTGCATCACGAAGCAGGGGGCGTGAGGCCCATTCGCGATTGAACTGCGCGCTCAGGCCGTAGGACGTGTGGAGACTCACGCAAACCTCGATGCCCGGCTGATCAAGGCAGCCTACGCCTTCTAGATCCCAGATTGGAAAGGAGAGAAGATCGAGATTGAAGGATTTCAATACTGCAACATGCTGGTACACGCTTGCGGCCCATTGCGCCTGATCCGCCGGAAGGCCGTAACGTTCGGAGATCCAGCCGTGATCCGTTGAGTCGGATCGAATCTCATGTCGCCAATAGCCGTCCTTGTAGCGGATCCGAATTTCGGAATCTCTTGCTTCCATGACTACATGGACTTGGTGTCCCCGATCTGCGAGGCCTTTCGCGACAAGTCTGGTCCAACGAGGAATCCCGGATTCGTTCGCGTTGCCAAAATATCTGCATATGAATGCCACGGTCAGTTTGCGCGGCACTGCTGCTACAAAGGATTGGAATGCCGGCACGGCCCCGGGTCGCCACGAGCCATGCATATTCGCCGTGTTGATCTGTGCCAACTTGAACCCTTCTTCTAGGGCGACGTTTACTTCTCGGTCCAGTTTCGCGCGATGCCGTGAGTCGATTCCTCCCTCCTTGAGCGAAGCCTGATTGCCACCAAGCCACTGCCTCCGGAGCGTCTGGAGTCGATCGGCCGCATTCTTGGCGACGTCCGGATTCCAGTTCGTTGTACCATGCCTGTTGATGAAGTAGCTGTGGCTGCGGACGATCGCATGTACCGATCGACGTGTCATGTTCGAGGAGCGTAGCGCGCTGGAGGCAAACTGATGCCAGACGAGCGCATCGGGTGCATATTCGATTTTCCACCCAGCATCGATCAACCGTATGCAGATGTCGGTTTCATCAAGATAATAGGAAAATGACTCGTCAAAACCACCGATCTCCTCGATTGCGGATCGGCGGACAGAGGAATTTGTGCCCAGCATCGACGGATAAATCCAGTTTCCCGGTCGGCAGAACGTGGACAGATCAAGATGTGTGCTGACGAAAAAGGGATCTCCGAAACGATCGCAAAGGGTCGTTCTGGCCTGATATACCGATCCCAGTCGCCCGATCGTGTGTCCACCGACCGCGCCGACTTCCGGATTCCGATAATATTGGACCAAGGCGGTCAACCAGGAGGGATGGGGTACCGCATCATCGTCCAGAAATGCGATGATCTCTCCCGCAGCAAGTGAAAGGCCAATGTTACGCGACTTGGCGAGGTTGGCTTCTGGACAGTGTCCGATCTTGATGCGATCCGCCCATTGCTTGAGAATTTCGTCGGTATGGTCCTCCGATGGACCATTAACGACGACGACCTCCAAATTCGGCCATTCCAGCCCAGTTAAGCCCCGCAGGCAATCGCCAAGTAGCTCTGCACGTCCCAAAGTATTGATGACGATCGAGACTAAAGGCATTTCTTCCTTCATGTCAGGGCTCCTCGGCCGATTAAGGCCAGAAGGGAACGATTGCTGCGGGAGAATATAGGGTCGTTCATCAGGTGCTCGATGATTTGCGTGCGGCGCGGTGCGGCGCGCAGCATACGAACTGTCCAGGCGAGGCTGAATTCTGTCTCTCCCCAGAATAGCCAAGCCAGCGACTTCAGGTCGTCAGAAAAGGAGAGATCCATAAAGGCAGTACCGTCGGGACATTTTTCAAGCTCAGCCAGCACATCTGGCGGATAGATACACATGGCTCCACCCCCATAATGCACAGCATATTCCAAGTGTGGCCAAACATCCTGCACGGAGGCTCCCAGCGCCAGAGCGTCGCGATAGCCGATCTCAGCCCGCTCGAATTGCCCATCCTCTTTCAGGCAGTGACTGAGCTGAACGCGATATCCGCTGTGCAGGGGATAAAAGGCTAGTGCGCGTTCGTAGGCCGAAATTCCCCGCGACCAGTGTCCGCCATCGCGCGCTGCGTTGCCTTCTTTCGCATGGCGCTGAAACTCCGGATCAAAGCGGGCGGCGTTGAAGCTGATTTCGACTGCCAGCGGACGTCTGGGCGCTAACTGCGGAAGACTGCGCATGATCGCCAGAGACTGTTCAGCGTTCGCGCGGGCTCGTGCACGCAACAGAATAAGTCGCAGGGTGCGGCGAATGACGTCGTCAGGCTTCGTGGCCAAACGTGATCGGAGATCATGAAACCGATGGTCGGAACGGCGCATCGATGGTGCCGCAAGCGCGCCTGTATCGCCTAACACGGAAGAGAGTATTGCAGGACGCGCAACAATCGCCGTCAGCCACTTCTTAATCTGGCTCATGGTCTGTTACCGCCTTTCCCCGTTACCGTCATTCTGAATGCCTCAGGCAAGGTAGCGCTTGTCTAGATCGACAGTATGAGGTTGATCTACCCAGCCCAATCGATCTCTTACCTCTTGAGCAACCCCTTCTGGCAAGGCCGCCAAGACTGCTAGGCAGAGTGTTGTGTATACGCATCTGTGTCCCATCAGCATGTCGGGATGCCAAGCTTCAAGCGATTTTCCGATGACGTCACTCCAGAGAGGAAGGACATATTGATCCGACGTTAGTTCAAGAAAGTCATCGCTTCGCTGTTCGTCGAAGAGATAATTTTGCACGCGATGCCAGAGTGGAAAGAACCATCGAAAATGCGGCAAGATATGCGCGCGCGATGGGTCCGACGCGTAGAGATGCATGGGAAGTTCCGACGTGAACAGCGCCTCACACAGATCCCCTCCACTGGCATCGAAGCTCTTATAGGCACTGAGCCAGGCGTTGGCGAACGGACTGCTGGGCTGGCCAGCAAGGATGGTGTAGCCAAAAGTGCTTCTGGTTCCTGGGATGGCGGGCTGTGTCCCCAGAACGAATGGCCAAGCCGCAAGGCCATTCATGTTCTGCAAGGTTAGCGTGTCGCAATCCATCACGATACCGCCGATTTCGAACAGTGCAAGAAGGCGAATAATATTCAGCCTTTGTGGACCGGATAATATCGGTGCCGGGCCGAACCATTTGAAGGGCGGCACAGCAACAAAGCGCACTTGGGCGCGCACCAGGTCCCAATATTGGCCTTTCGGCATGTTAATACCGTAAACAATCAACATGGCATCCGGATGGCTCGCATGAGCCGACAGGATTGCCATAGCTGCATAGAAAGGAAAGCTTTCGATTTCTCTCTGCTTTGCAATGAAGTGGATGGCGTTGATTGCTTCTGCGCTGCCTGGACATTCCTTTGCAAGCTTTCGCAGCCGGTTCCTGAAGATATGCAAAATCGCATGACTTCGCACAAAACCAGGAATGTCCCGGAGCACATATCTTCGATTTTGCCGAAGATTGTCCCGTAGATGGAATGGAAGGGACTTGCTGTCCTGATCCTTCATGGTCTGGATCACGAGAGAGGCAGCCATTCCGACCAATGCTCGGTCGATGCCGCCATCCGTACGCTCCGTATCTGATGATCCACAAGCCAAGACAAAAAGCCATCATAGTGCTGATAATGCAGCAGGGGCTCCTGGAGAAAGCCAAGCTGCGGCCATTCGCGTTCCCGAGCTTCGACGCTATAGGCGCGAAGACGGTTGAATGCGGGGCGATCGACAAAACCACTCATCTGAAACTCGTTAAGTTCAGCCGTGGGAGCTTCGTTCTCCACCCCCAAGCGGGCCGCGAAACGATCAAGCGCCAAACGGTTCAGTCTGCGCTTGGTAGGATCGTTCGCATTATTAGCTAGGGTGACACGGTATTTGATGGTCGGGCGTGGAAAATTTCCACAGTTTGATCGGGATACGATGCGAGACCAAAGTTCGTAGTCTTCTTCGCATCGGAACGTTGGATCATAGCGCAATTCGCTGCCCAGTTTACCGCGATCGAACAACATTGTCGGATGCACGAACGGATTGCCTGCAAAAAAGCTGTTGATCACGTCGTTACCGGTCAACGGCGAGATGATGATACCTCCTTCTACGCCAAATTTCTGAGCGCCTGTCCCGCAAAATGACAGGCCCTCAATTAGCAGGAACTGTAACTGTTCCTGAAGTCGCCACGTCTCCATGACGTCGTCGGCATCCATGCGCGCTATGTAACGTCCGCGCGCCTCATCCAGTCCGGTGTTGAGGGCTGACGCCAACCCTTGATTTTCGGGCAGGCGTAAATGCCTGATCCTTCGATCGTCGAACTGCGCGATCTCCGGCCGCATGTCTTGCGTTGAGCCATCGTCGACAACCAGCAGTTCCCAATTTTCATAGCGCTGATTGACGACCCCGAGGATGGCTGCCCCCAGAGTGGTGCTTGCATTATATGCCGGCAGGATGATCGAAATGAGGGGACCGCGCATGTTTGCTCCACTCAAGTCCGTAGACGCAGAGGTCGCGGTGTGCAAGGCGGTTGCATGTTTGCGCATCCCGGAGAGCAGAACGAGCGGTGGACAGTCCCTGCTTGTTCGGATATCGCAAAAATGCATTCTGTTCGAAGCGAAAAGTGCATTTTACGATATGTCTGGTTTTGTGGACGATTTTGGGCAAGCCTCATTCCGACGGGGGCTGCGGACACAGTTTGGTGTAATCGGCGCCCTGATGCTGAGAGAGTTGCAGAGCCGATTTGGTCGGCAGAATATTGGCTATCTTTGGATTATCGGCGAGCCGATGATGCTGGCCACGGTAATCAGTGTTCTCCATTCCGTTGCCAAAACCGGTATCCATGTCAAGGGCGTGCAGGTCTTCGCCTTCACCCTGGTGGGATACAACATATTCATCATCTTCCGGAACGTCTTCAACCGTTCCGAGCACATGCTCGATTATTACAGTTTCTTGCTGTACCATAACATGATCAAGCCGTTTGATATTGTCGTTGGTAATAGCTTGGCAGAAATGCTGGGTACAATAGCATCATTTTTTATTCTTCTAGGCGCAGGAATATGCTTTGGCGTGGCCGACTTTCCGGCTCGTCCGCTTTATCTATTTCTTGCGATTTTTATGATGTGTTGGCTCACTCTTAGTCTATCTATGATCATTGCGGCCTACACCTACCAAAGCCATTTCATCAGCCGCTTTGTGCATCCTTTTACCTATTTCATGATTCCGCTGAGCGGAGCCTTCTTCACGATGAGCCTATTGCCGGCTTGGGCCCGCGAATATATGGCCTGGAACCCGCTCATGACTGTTTTTGAGGTTGCGCGCTATGGCCAGTTCGAAGTCATGACTGATCAGTATTTTCAGATAGCATATACGCTCGCCTTCGCGGCGGTTGCAAACTATTGGGGCCTACTCGCGTTGCGACAGGTCCGGCGACGGTTGCAGGTTAGCTGAACTAGAGGCTGTTATGGACTTGTGAGTCCGAATGGATTCAAAGGCTTGAATGGAATTTCATCGCAAGCCATATCCGTCTGACGTATCCGATGAGGAATGGTCGCTGATCGTACCGTACCTGACGCTCCAGCGTGAGGACGCGGGACAACGGGAGCACAGCTTTCGCGAGGTGTTCAATGGCCTGCGCTACATCGTGAAGACGGGAGCGCCGTGGCGATGGATGCCGAACGACCTGCCGCCTTGGGCGGCGGTGTATCAGCAGACACAGCGCTGGCTGGCGGCGGGCTGCTCGAGGCGCTGGTGGACGACCTGCGCGCGGTACTGCGCTTGGCGGCTGGCGGCTGGCGGCTCAGCCGAACCGACCGCTGCCATCATCGACAGCCGGACGTTGCGCTCCACACCCGAGAGCGGCGAGCGCGCCGGCTATGACGGCGGCAAGCGCAAGAAAGGATCGAAACTCCACATGGCGGTTGATACGCTGGGGCAT
>Ga0207698_10000208_pt1 | contig 36639 bp, 25 predicted proteins | sample KBSCornC22_FD_184298 | JGI IMG/M metagenome (GOLD analysis project Ga0207698, IMG submission 184298) | Corn rhizosphere microbial communities from Kellogg Biological Station, Michigan, USA - KBS Corn C2-2 (SPAdes) (version 2) | ecosystem: Host-associated > Plants > Roots > Rhizosphere > Soil ... | reverse complement strand
GTATTCCGACACGCGCTACGAACCGGCCATCTACGAAGCCACGGCCGGTGACCTGATGGGCCTGCTCGATCAGCACCGCGACGCCGAACAGGTGCTGCTCGTCGGCCACAACCCCGGCATCGAAACCCTGGTCGCGCTGCTCGCGACTGGACAATCCGGCGAATTCCGCGGCGTACCGCCGGCCGGCATCGCCTGGCTCGACATCGGCAAGGACAAGGACATCGAACCGGGCAGCGGCAGCCTCAAGGCATTCTGGTCGCCGTAGGCGCCTGCGCCATGGCCGGGCTGCGCGCGTGGAGCTTCACGGGCGCCCTTCTGCTGGCGCTGGCGGTTTTTCCGGTCCGAAGCGAGCCCATCGCTTTGGATTCGGCGCGTTCCTCGGCCGAATTCGAGGTCCGCGTGATGTGGATGTTCGATATCGAGGGCCGCTTCGGCGCGGTCAGCGGTGAGGTCGATGTCGATCACGAGGCGCGCAGCGTGCGCGTGCGCGCACGCATCGACGCGCGCGTGGTATCGATGCGCCGTTCAAGTTACGAGGAATGGGTCAAGTCGGATGAATTCTTCGACGCGGCCCGTCATCCCACGATCGTGTTCGAATCCGAACCGTTTCCGCTCGCGGCGCTGGAGCTTGGCGGCGATATCGTCGGCAACCTCACGCTGCGCGGTGTGACGCGGCCGGTGAGCCTGCAGTTGCTTGCCAGCGAATGTCCCGGCGCCGTCGCGCTGAGCTGTGACGTCGTCGCCGACGGCGCCGTGCAGCGCAGCGACTTCGGCATGCGTACCCGCCGCGCGACCCTCGCGGACAAAGTGCGCCTGCACTTCACGGTGCGCACCGTCGCACCACCCGAATGAAACGGAATTGATCCCCATGTGGAATGGACGCCTGATCCTGCTTGCGCTGGCAGCCCTGCTGCTCGCCGGATGCTCGCTGTCGCGCGAACGCGTGCGCCGCGCCGACGCGGTCGTCGAGCAGCTGCGCGACCGCACGCTGAGCTGCGACCGCGCCGACCACTGCGCTGCCGACTCGCCGTATCACGAGCTGTACCAGGAGAGCGTGCAGGCCGGCGGCGCGCGCCATTTCGTCACGCTGCTCGATCACGGCGCCGACTCGCTCGCGTTGCGCCTGCATCTCGTGCGCAGCGCGCGCAAGAGTATTGAAGTACAGACGTTTATTTTTGCACCGGATGATTCCGGCTATCTGTTCCTCGACGAACTGATCCGCGCCGCGCGCCGCGGCGTGCGTGTGCGCGTGATCGCCGACCAGCTGTTCTCGCTCGGCGACTACACGCTGCTCGCGCGCCTCGCACGCGCTCACGCCAATTTCGAGCTGCGCCTGTACAACCCCGCGTTCGACGACGCCGAGACGCAGCCGCTCGAATTCGCCGCGAGCATCCTGTGCTGCTTTTTCCAGTTCAACCAGCGCATGCACAACAAGTTGCTGCTGGTCGACGGCGAAACCGGCCTGGCCGGCGGACGTAACTACGAAGACCGCTATTTCGACTGGGATCCGGCCTTCGACTACCGCGATCGCGACGTCGCCGTGACCGGCGCGCACGCGGGCAAGCAGATGCAGGCGTCGTTCGAGCAGTTCTGGACGCACAAGCGCACGCGCACGATGACGCAGCTCAAGGACGTCAACCGCCGCGTGATGCAGATCGAGCGGGAGCCAGCGCCGCCCTGGGATACGCCGGCGTGGCAGCGGCCCGATCGCGTCGCGGCGATCCTGCGCCAGGCCGACGACGGCAACTGGATCACGAGCCGCTTCGTCTCGCAGGTCTTCCGCGTCGCCGAGGTCGACTATTTCTCGGACTCGCCGAACAAGCCGCTCGAGCCGGAAAACCGCGCCGACAAGGCACTGACGCGGCATATCGTCGACCTGCTCGAGCACGCGCGCCACGAAATCGTGCTGCAGACGCCGTATCTCGTCATCAGCCGTCCCGCGCGCCGCGTGTTCCGCGGCCTGCGCGAGCGCGTGCCGGACCTGCGCGTGATCGTGTCGACGAACTCGCTGGCAGCGACCGACGCGTTCTACGTCTACGCTCTGTCGCACAAGTATAAAAAGCGCTATATCAAGCACCTCGGTTTCGAGATCCATGAGTTCAAGCCGTTCCCCGGCGACGCCGCGCGCATGATCACGGACTACGAAACCCTGGCGGGCGCCGCAGACGACCCGCCGCAGAGCGATACCACGCCGGTGCCGGTCGACAAGGCGCCGGGTCCGCGCGTCGGTCTGCACGCGAAATCCATCGTCATCGATGGCCGGATCAGCCTGATCGGCTCGCACAACTTCGATCCGCGCTCGGACAACTACAACACCGAGTCGGGATTCATCATCCATGACACAGCGTTCGCGCAGGCACTGCGCGCCTCGGTGCTGCGCGATACCGAGCCGCAGAACGCGTGGGTCATCGCCAAGCGCCCCAGGCCGCTGCTGGTCGAACGCGTCAACAACGCGATCAACGATTTCTCGACCGCACTGCCGCTGTTCGATTTCTGGCCGTTCCGCTACGCGACGAGCTTCGAACTCAAGCCCGGCTGCACACCGCTGCGGACCACCGATCCGGGCTTCTACGACTGCTACGAGGCAGTCGGCGATTTTCCGGGCGTGACCCTGTCGCTCAAGCACATCTACACGCGCATCGTGACGGCGTTCGGCGCGGGACTGGTCGGAATCCTGTGACGGATTGCGAGGCGCCGGCAGCACGTTCGCCGGTGTCGACCCCGGCCGTTTCGGTCGTCCGGGTGTGCTACGTCGGCGCTGCAGCAGCACAGCAGTCCGGCGGCTTGGCAACGCTGCGCAGGCCGCCAAGGTTCAATTGACGTCGCGTGCCTGCACTGGCTAGTCTGCGAAGTCTCCGCCTTACCCAAAGACCAGCCATGTCACTGACCATCACGATCGACCTCGGCGATGCCGATCTGCAGCACTTCATCGACGGAATGAAGAAGGCGCAGGAGGAAACCAAGCACCTGACCGCGCAGCAGATCACCGACGCAGCGCGCAAGCTGCTGGCCGATTCCGCTTCCGTGGTGGTACCGCATTTCATCGCCGAGCGCCTGGCCAAGCTCGACGCGATGATCAACATGGTCCACGACGCCGGCTGGGCACTGCCGGACGAGGACAAGACCCGCGTCCTTTCCGCGCTGACCTATTTCGCCGATCCGAAGGACGTGATCCCGGACACCGTGCCGGTGCTGGGCTTCCTCGATGACGCGATCATGATCGAGCTCTGCGTGCGTGAGCTGAAGCATGAACTCGACGCGTACGACGATTTCTGCGATTTCCGCAATTCCGAGGCCAGCCGTCTCGGCGTCGATCCGGCCAGCCACGAAGTGCAGCGCGCAGAGTGGCTCGAAGGCCGCCGTGAAGAACTGCAGGACCGCATGCGCCGCCGCCGCCGCGACTCCTACAGCGGCAGCGGCAGTTCCTGGAAGCCCGCGCTGTTCAAGTTCGGCTGATCAGGTTCGACGGATCGAGTTCGACTGATTCGCGCCACGGATGGCCGCAACAAAAAACCCCCCGGATTTCCGGGGGTTTTTTGTTGTGCGGTGATCGAGTTGGCCGATGCGGCAAATCGCAGGTCGTTGCCATAGCGTGCCGGTGAAACGCTCTCGACTACTGAAAACGCGTCGTCGTACCGGGAGCCACTCCACACGTAAACGGCACCGGCAGAACCGCCTCGCTGGCTTCCGACGCAGCGGGTTTCCCCACCGCGCTGGAGATCGTCGCTCAGCCGCGGTAGTTGTTCATGAAGGCGGCCATGACCCAGAACCACACGATGATGCCGATGACGCTCAGCGCGATGATGCCGACGTTGAGTGCCCAGCCGTACCACGGCATCGGCGGACGTTCCAGATCGTGCTCCTGGCCCGGTTCGACCGTGTTGAAGACGACGCAGGTGTTGGCCATCAGGTCGTGCAGCGCCTGTTTGCGCTCGGTGAAGCCGGCCATCATGTAGCCGATGTACAGGATGATGTTCGACACCGCGCCGCCGAAGAAGCGGCCGGTCGCGCGGCCGAACGTGATCGGCATGCCGTAGTCGTCGGTGACCTTCAGTCCGAACGCCTGCTTGCCCAGCGTGGCCTGGTTCGGGCCGCTCTCGAGCAGCGCGAAATACAGCCAGCGGCCGACGTAGAACAGCAGGATGCCGAGGATCGGGATGATGCCGAGGATCATCGCCGGAATGATCAGAATCAGGTTGTCGAGCGTATACGCGGCGAAACGGCGCCAGAAGCCGGCGTGGATCGCCTCACCGGCGGGCAGCGGTTCGCCCGCCTCGATCATGTCGCCGCTGCGCACCAGCGGTGCGTCGGGCGCGGTGTAGGGCGAGGCATACGGATCCGCGGCCGGCATCGATGGCGGCATCACCGCGGTTTCCGCGGCAGCGGCAGACATCGAGAAACTCGGCGGCGCCGCGGCCGCGCGCGGGGCGGGCGGCGGTGCCATCGGCGGGGGTGGCGGTGGCGGCGCTGCGGCAGCCGGCGCGCCGAGGCGGCTGAAGGCGCCCCAGTTGCTTTCGCCAACCTTCGCCACTTCCACATTGCCGGACCAGTCGCCCGTGGCGACCTTGCTCTCGACGAAGGCGTAGGGCACCGGGCCGCGCGGCTTGCCGCCGATCACGGCGAACAGACTGCCGCGATCGTCGAGCCCATGGATTTCGCTGTCGGCGCCGATGCTGCGCAGGCCGTCCTGCAGCCCCTGCAGTTTGCCGAGGTCGTCGCTCTCCTTCAGCGTGACCGGCGCGCGCGGCACGAGCTGCGCACTGACCTTGTCCGGCTCCATGCGGAAATAGCTCGCCAATGCCGGCCAGACGGTTTCCGCGGCGTGACCTGGCAATACGATGCCGGTCAGCACCAAGGCATGTTTGGTGTTCTGCATGAGACTCCCCGAAGACGCAGACGCGCCGGGCCGGCGCGCTGGCCCGACTTTACCGTTTCAAAACGCCTGTGCAACCCGAACCGAACCAAGAAAGTCCTTATTAAGTCCCGGCGGCGCCGCTTCTGTGATCAACACCAGATCCCCACAACCCCGCCAAACGCTGCGCGTTTGGCCGCCCCCTTGACTCAAGGGGGCTCCGTTACGTCAAAGGCTCGATACGCCACGGGCTCGACTTGCTGACGATGCTCACGGGCGCTCAAGTATGGCCGTGACGCCCATGCCGCCGGCCGTGCAGATCGAGATCAGGCCGCGGCCGCTGCCCTTTTCCTCGAGCAGCTTGGCGAGGTTCGCCACGATGCGTGCGCCGGTCGCCGCGAACGGATGGCCGTGTGCGAGCGAGGAGCCGTTGACGTTCATTTTCGCCGGATCGATGCTGCCGAGCGGCGTGTCCAGGCCGAGGCGATTCTTGCAGTAGTCCGCACTTTCCCAGGCGCGCAAGGTGCACAGCACCTGGGCGGCGAACGCTTCGTGGATCTCGTAGAAATCGAAATCCTGCAGGGTCAGGTTGGCGTCCTTGAGCATCTGCGCGACCGCGATGGTCGGCGCCATCAGCAGGCCTTCGCCGTGCACGAAGTCGACTGCCGACGCCTTGGCGTGCGTCAGGTAGGCCTGTACCTTCAGGCCGCGCGCCTGCGCCCAGGCATCGCTGGCCAGCAGCACGGCCGAGGCACCATCGGTCAGCGGCGTGGAATTGCCCGCGGTCAGCGTACCGTTGCCAGAAGTCTTGTCGAACGCGGGCTTCAGCGTCGCGAGCTTTTCGAGCGTGGTTTCGGGACGCAGGATGTTGTCGCGCTCGACGCCGCGGAACGGCACGACGAGGTCCTTGTAGAAACCGCGCTGATAGGCTGCGGCAGCCTTCTGGTGGCTTTCCCAAGCAAGCCGGTCCTGCTCTTCGCGCGGGATCTTCCATTCCTTGGCCATGAGCTCGCAGTGATCGCCCATGGACTTGCCGGTGCGCGGTTCGGCCACGCCGGGGAAATGCGGCTTGAGTTCGCCGAGGCTGAACCCGCGCAGGAAGGTCTTGAGCTTGTCGAGCGGCGTCTTGGCGCGCGCCGTGGCCAGCAGGCGCTGCTGCAGTTTCTTGCCGTAGACGATGGGGACGTCGCTCGTCGTGTCCGAGCCGCCGGCGATACCCGCTTCGATCTGGCCGACCGCGATCTTGTTGCCGATGTGGATGGCGGTGTCGAGCGAGGTGCCGCAGGCGCGCGCCATCGTGATGCCCGGCGTGGTCGGTGCGAGTCCCGACGACAGCGCCGCCTCGCGCGCGAGATTCCAGTCGGAGGAATGGTGGATCACCGCACCCATCGCGACTTCGCCGAGCTCCACGCCGTGCAGGCCGTATTTCTCCACGAGCGCGCCGAGCGTCTTGATCGACATGCCGAGGTTGCCCACGTCCGAGTAGGCCGTGTTGTTGCGACAGAAGGGGATGCGTACCCCGCCGATGATGCCTACGCGCTGCTTGCTGCTCACGATTCGCCTTCCTGCGGCTGGGGGGATAAGCGCCTGTTATCATCAGGCGTTTCTCGGTAGTTGCTTATTCTATGCCGTACGTTTTCGATCTTGACAGGCTCGATGCGCGCGTCGCTTCTGCGAGCGCGGACTTTCGCGCCGCCGATCCCTACCCGCACGCCGTGTTCGAGGACTTTCTCAAGCCCGCGTCCGTGAGCGAACTGTCGTCGGTATTTCCCAAACCCGAAGACCGCCTGTCGTGGGACCGTTTCGGCGCGATCGGCTACGAAGTCAAGCTCGGCTCGTCCGACGAGGTGCGTTTTCCGCCGCCACTGCGCCGCGCGATCCACGACCTCAACTCGGGTCCTTTCATCCGTTTTCTCGAGCGTCTCAGCGGCATCGACCATCTGCTGCCCGATCCGGGCCTGGTCGGCGGCGGCATCCATCTGAGCCGCCAGGGCGACCATCTCGGCATCCACGCCGACTTCAACTGGCACGCAGGCCTGCAGGCGCACCGGCGCCTGAACCTGCTGATCTACCTGAGCCCGCACTGGGAGCCCGGCTACGGCGGCGAACTGGAACTCTGGGACACGACGGGCACGCGCCGCGTCCGAACGGTCGAGCCGCTGTTCAACCGCGCGGTCGTGTTCACCACGCGCTCGGACACCTTCCACGGCCATCCGAATCCCTGGGCCGCGCCCGACGGCGTCTACCGCCAGTCCATCGCGCTGTACTACTACACGACCCAGCGGCCGCCCGAGGAAGCGCGCGACGCGCATGGGACTTTGTACAAGGGATACAATGCGTAAAAGGATAGAAACTAGGGTGTAGTGGTTAGAAACTAGGGGAGCGCGACTGTCGCCGCTTGCTAGTTGCTAACCACTACACCCTAGTTTCTGCCTTCAAGGGGCATGCGTCGCGAGCGTTGCGATCGTGTACGGCGCGCGCAGCCCTTCCGCCGGCGCGGCGGCTTCGTATTGCTTGCCGGGCGCGAAGCTCGCGCGCGTCGCGAGCAGGCGCACGGTGGTGTGACACAGTGCGGCTGATTTCGGTGCCATGCCGGTGATCGTGAACTCGACCACGCCGCGACGGCCCAGGCGTACGGCGTGGCAGTCGACGACGTGCTCGTCGGAATTGGCCAGCACACGCTCCTCGGCCCAGTCGAGCACCTGCCCGTCGAACTGCGGTGCAATCGCGTAGCCGAGCAGGTCGCCGTGGCTGACCGCGACGCGCGGCGTCGGCGTCTTGTTGGCCAGCGCGACATCGAGCAGTCCGGCCGGATCGAGTGCGGCGGCGGCAACCCAGCCGTCGCTGTGCCAGCGCACGCCGACGTGCCACGCATCCGGATCGGTCAGCGCAAGATTCTCGTGGATGATCCAGCCCAGGCCGCGTGAGTCGTCGCTGCGGCCGCGCGCCTGGTCGAGCCGGCGCGCATCGGTCGCGCTGATCAGGCGGAACTTCGCCGGCACGTCGATCGTGACGCCGATGGCCTCGCGCGTGTAGTTCCGCGATTGAAAGTGGCGCGGCGCGCGGCTTCGGCGTAGCTCATGATCTCGGCCGGACGCTCCTGCACCGCGACCGGCGCGGGATTCTCGAACTCCGCGTCGCGCGGCGGCGCGGCGGCGCCATCCGCACCGTCGGCGTCGTCGACATCCAGCGACTGCAGCGTCGCCATCACGACGGCGGGATCGTCGCTGAGCAGGCCCTTTTCCTGTTCGGGAGTCATGGCGACGCCCTGGTCGCGCAGTGCCTTGACCGTGGCGAGGCGCTGCTCCGGCGAGCCGACGATGGCGTCGCGCGCGACGTTCGTCGCCGCGTAGAACGCAATGCCGCTGCAGACCAGAAGACCCAGCACGTGGAAGCGGATGTTGTGATCCGGCTCGTTCCAGTACTTGATCATCGCGATGATGAAATAGAACGGCACGAGCAGCGTCAGCACACCGTCCAGCACGCTCGCGCGCCAGACGCGCACGACCATGAGCAGCACGAACATCAGCGACAGCGCGTAAGCGATCAGCATCAGTTTCATGGCAGCCTCAGCGCGCTGTGACGCTGGCGACGTCGCCGCGCGGCAACGAATAACTCACGCTGCGCGTCGGCAGTTCGATAGCCAGCGTCAGCGTCTCGCGCGTGACGGCGGTCAGCGTGCCGACATAGAAGCCGCGCTGGCGCGTTTCGACCGCGACGCGCTGGCCGACGAGGCTGGCGGCACTGTCGGGCTCATTCTTCGCTGCGGTCGTCTTGTCCGGCTTTGCGGGTGTCGCCGCCGGTTTGGCCGGCGCGTTCATCAGCTGCTCGATCTGCGCCTCGTCCGGATTGGCCGCGAACGCGTTCAACGCGACGGCCATCACTGCACTTGCCCACACTGCCCGCATGAAAGAGTGACTCCGATCGCCCGCCCCTGGGCCGACGGATTGTGGGCGGCGTTCCGCCGCCGTCGCAAGCGACTATGTCGACGCCGTCACAGCTTGCAGGCGGCTCAGGATCGCGCGCGCCGCTTCGCGGCCATCGAGCGCCGCGCGCACGACGAGGTCGGCGCCGCGCACGGTGTCGCCGCCGGCGAAGACCTTCGGGTTCGTCGTCTGCTGCGGCGCGCGGCCCGGTCCGCCGACGAGGACGCGGCCGTTCGCGTCGAGCGCGATGCCGTGCTCCGCGCACCAGTCCGGCGGGCTGGCGAGAAAGCCGAATGCCTGGATCACGATGTCGGCGCCGAGTTCCTGCTCGCTGCCGGCAACGATGCGGCTCTGCGCGCGCGCGCCGGCCGCGCCGACCAGTTCGGTCTGCGCCACGCGCACGCGTTCGACGCGTCCGCTGCCCAGGATCGCGAGCGGCTGGCGCTGGAAAATGAATTCGACGCCTTCCTCGCGCGCATACTTCACTTCGCGCCGCGAGCCGGGCATGTTGGCTTCGTCGCGTCGATAGACGCACGACACGCGCTGCGCGCCGAGACGTATCGACGAACGCACGCAGTCCATCGCGGTGTCGCCGCCGCCGAGTACGACGACGCGCTTGCCGGCGAGATCGGGCAGCGCCTGCGGCGACGTCGCGGTGCCGAGCAGCCGGCGCGTGTTCGCGACGAGGAACGGCAGCGCGGAATGCACGCCGTCGAGTTCCGCCCCGGGCAGCTGCGCATCGACGCTGGTATACGCGCCGGTCGCGAGGAACACCGCGTCGTAGCCGTCGACGAGCTGCGCGAACGGCAGGTCGCGACCGATCTCGATGCCGAGCCGGAACACCACGCCGAGTTCCTCGAGCACCGCGCGGCGCGTGCGCACGACGGATTTTTCGAGCTTGAACGCGGGAATGCCGAAGGTCAGCAGGCCGCCGGCTTCCTCGTAGCGATCGAACACGTCGACCGCGATGCCGGCGCGGATCAATCGGTCCGCGGCCGACAATCCGGCCGGACCGGCACCGACGATCGCGACACGCTGTCCGCTGCGTTCCTGCGTATGCATGGCGGGACGCCAGCCGCGACGCAGTGCTTCGTCGGTGACCCAGCGCTCGATGCCGCCGATGGTGACCGCACCGAAGCCGCCTTCTTCCAGCGTGCACGCGCCTTCGCAGAGGCGGTCCTGCGGACAGACGCGGCCACAGATTTCGGGCAGCGGGTTGGTCTCGTGCATCAGCGTCGCGGCATCCTCGATGCGGCCGTCGCGCACGAGCTGCAGCCACTGCGGAATGCGGTTGCCGAGCGGGCAGCCCCAGGAGCAATACGGATTGCCGCAGTCGATGCAGCGTGCGGCCTGGTCGCCGGCGTCTCCGTTGGTGAAGCCGCCGTGGATCTCGCCGTGGCCGAGCACGCGGATCGACACCGGCACTTCCTGCGGCAGCGCGCGATGGAACTTGAGGAACGGGAACGTCTTCTCGCTCATGCGGCGCGCCTCAGCGCTTCGGCCAGCGCATCGAGGCTCGCGGCCTTGGGCTTGACCAGCCAGAACTTGTGCAGCACGTCGCGGAAGTCGCTGAGCAGGCGCGCAGCCCACTGGCTCGCGGTGCAGTCGATGTGGTTGCGTAGCAGCGCACGCAGATGCTGCAGATGGTTTTCCATGCCTTCCAGCGAGATGCGGTGGATGTCGACGAGCTCGTGGTTGTAGCGGTCGACGAAGTCGCGTGACAGATCCAGCACGTAGGCGTAGCCGCCGGTCATGCCCGCACCGAAATTCAGGCCCGACTCGCCGATCACGACGACGGCGCCGCCAGTCATGTATTCGCAGGCGTGGTCGCCGACGCCTTCGACGACCGCGAGCGCGCCGGAATTGCGCACGCCGAAGCGTTCGCCCGCGCGGCCCGCGACATACAGCTCGCCGCCCGTGGCGCCGTACAGGCAGGTGTTGCCGACGATGGCGCTGTCCTGGCTCGCGTAGCGCGCCGTCTCCGGCGCACGCACGACGATGCGACCGCCGTGCATGCCCTTGCCGACGCCATCGTTCGCCTCGCCGCGCAGCAGGATATGCAGGCCGCTCGCGTTCCAGGCGCCGAGGCTCTGCCCGGCGCTGCCGCTCAGGTGCAGGGTCAGCGGCGTTTCGAGGATGCCCTCGTCGCCCCAGCGGCGCGCAATCTCGCCGGACAGGCGCGCGCCGATCGAGCGATCGGTATTCTTTATCGCATAGTGGAAATCGCCGCCTTCGCGCGCGGCGACCGCAGCGGCCGTATCGGCCACGGTCCGCGCCGCCAGGCCGTCGGCCGCGGGCGGCGCGATGCACGGACCGCAGGCCGTCATCTCGGGCACGCCGGCTGCGTGCACCAGGCCATCCAGTTCGAGCTCGTTCTGCTTGCGCGTGACGCCGTCGACGCGGCGCAGCAGGGCGACATTGCCGACCGCATCGCCGAGGCTGCGCAGGCCGAGGCTCGCGAGAATCTCGCGCGTCTCGCCGGCGACGAAGCGGAAATAGTTCTGCACCATTTCGGGAATGCCGTGGAAATGCTGGCGGCGCAGCACTTCGTTCTGCGTCGCCACGCCGGTGGCGCAGGAATTCAGGTGGCAGATGCGCAGGAACTTGCAGCCCAGCGCGACCATCGGCGCGGTGCCGAAGCCGAAGCTCTGCGCACCGAGCGCTGCGGCCTTGACGACGTCGAGGCCGGTCTTGAGGCCGCCGTCGGTCTGCACGATGACGCGATCGCGCAGGCCGTTCATCGCCAGGGTCTGCTGCGTTTCGGCCAGGCCGAGTTCCCACGGCGAGCCCGCATAGCGGATCGAGGTCAGCGGGCTCGCGCCGGTGCCGCCGTCGTGGCCGGACACGGTGATGAGATCCGCGCCGGCCTTGACCACGCCGGCCGCGATCGTGCCGACGCCGGCGTGCGAAACCAGCTTCACGGAGATCAGCGCCTGCGGATTGATCTCGCGCAGATCGTGAATCAGCTGGGCGAGGTCCTCGATCGAATAAATGTCGTGATGCGGCGGCGGCGAGATCAGGCCGATGCCGGGCTTGGCGTAGCGCAGCCGCGCGATCAGGCCGTTGACCTTGTGTCCCGGCAGCTGGCCGCCTTCGCCGGGCTTGGCGCCCTGGGCGATCTTGATCTGCAGCACTTCGGCGCTGACCAGATAGGCCGGCGTCACGCCGAAGCGGCCCGAGGCCACCTGCTTGATCTTGGAACTGCGCTCGGTGCCGTAGCGCGCGGGATCTTCGCCGCCTTCGCCGGAATTGGAACGCGCTCCGAGCCGGTTCATCGCCGTGGCCAGCGCCTCGTGTGCTTCGGGCGACAGCGCGCCGAGCGACATGCCGGCCGAATCGAAGCGCGCAAGGATGGCCTCGACCGGTTCGACCTCATCGAGTGGAATCGGCGCGCGCGCGGGCTGCAGCGCGAACAGGTCGCGCAGCGCCGCGGGTGCGCGGTTGTTCACATGTGCGGCGTAGTCGCGGTAGCGCTGCACGTCGCCGGTGCGCACGGCGGCCTGCAGGCTGCCGATCACGGCCGGGTTATACATGTGGTATTCGCCGTCGGGCACGGCCTTGAGCAGACCACCCGGCGGCAGCGCGTAGCTCGGATCGCGCGCGGCGGCGAGCTGCGCGCGGTATTCCCCTTCGATGTCGGCGAAGTCGGCACCGCCGATGCGCGACGGCGCGCCCGGGAAGCACAGGTCCACGACCTCGCGCGACAGGCCGACGATCTCGAACAGCTGCGCGCCGCGATAGCCGGCGATCGTCGCGATGCCCATCTTCGAGATGATCTTGAGCAGGCCCTTGCGGATGCCGCGCCGGTAGCTGCGGCCGATCTCCGACGGCGGCTCGCCTTCCATGCCCTTGAGTTCGCCGCGGCGGTTCATGTCGAACAGCGTCTGGTAGGCGAGGTACGGGTAGACCGCGGTCGCGCCGAAACCGATCAGGCAGGCGAAATGATGCGGATCGCGCGTCGTGCCGGTTTCGACCAGCAGGTTGCAGTCGCAGCGCAATTGCGTGCGCAGCAGATGCGCATGCACTGCGCCGGTCGCGAGCAGCGCATGGATCGGCAGCAGCCCCGGCACCGGATAGCGGTCCGACAGCAGCACGATCAGTGCGCCGTCGCGCACGGCGTGCTCGGCCGCGGTGCAGAGATCGCGGATCGCCTGTTCCAGTCCGACGGCCGGGTCGTAGTACAGGTCGAGCTTGACCTGCGCCTCGCGCGCCTGCGGCAAGGCGAGGATCTGGCGCAGCTTGCGCTGCGACAGGATCGGCGAGTTGAGCAGCACCTGGCGCGCGTTCTCGGGCGTGAGTTCGAACACGTTGCCCTCGCGCCCGATCTGCGTGACGAGCGACATGACCAGGCGTTCGCGCAGCGGATCGATCGGCGGATTGGTGACCTGGGCGAAGGCCTGGCGGAAGTATTCGTACAACGGCCGCGACTGCTGCGACAGCACCGCGATCGGCGTGTCGTCGCCCATCGAGCCGGTCGCTTCGGACTCGTCCTCGGCCAGTGCCTTGAGCACGATGTCGCGTTCCTCGCGGGTCAGCGCGAACTGCTTCTGGAAACGCGCGAGCAGATCCGGCGGGAACGGTTCGGCCGCGAGCGCCGGGTCGATCAGATGCGATTCGAGATAGTGCATCTCGTCGCGCAGCCACTGCTTGAACGGCGCGCGTGCGCGGTTGATCGCGTCGATCGCGGCGTTGTCGAGCAGGCGTCCCTCGACCAGATCGATCGCGAGCATCTCGCCGGGACCGAGCCGGCCCTTCGCCACGATGGTTTCGTCGGCGATGTCCCAGATGCCGGCTTCGGAGCCGATCGCGAGATGTTCGTCGTCGGTGCGCAGCCAGCGCGTCGGGCGCAGGCCGTTGCGGTCGAGCGTGCACGCCGCATAGCGCGCGTCGCACATGACCAGTCCGGCCGGACCGTCCCACGGTTCGCTGTGCAGCGCGTAGTACTCGTAGAACGCCTGCAGGTCCTCGTCGATGGATTCGCGCGCATTCCACGCGGGCGGCACGAGGATGCGCATCGCGGTCAGCAGATCGATGCCGCCGGCGAGCAGCACGTCGAGCATCTCGTCGAGACTCTGCGAATCCGAGCCTCGCGTGCTGACCAGCGGACCGATGTCGGACAGGTCGAGCAGCGGCGAGACCATCTTCACCGAGCGCGCCGCGGCCCAGGTGCGGTTCGCGCGGATCGTGTTGATCTCGCCATTGTGCGCGAGCAGACGGAACGGCTGCGCGAGCCGCCAGTTCGGCATTGTGTTGGTGGAAAAACGCTGGTGGAACACCGCCGCACTCGCACTGAGCGCGGCATGGGCGAGATCGGGGAACGCGTCGCGCAAGGCACCCGGTGCAGTCATGGCCTTGTAGGTGATCGTCGCAGCCGAGAGGCTCACGATGTAGAAACTCGCATCGTCCGCGAGCGCATGCCCGGCGCGGCGGCGCGCGCGGAACAGGTCGCGCTCGAACGCCGCTTCATCGGTGCTAGTGGCCGGTTCGACGAACAACTGCCGCACGCGCGGCGCATGCGCCTGGCCCATCGGACCGCAGGCCGCCGCGTTGATCGGTACGTCACGCCAGCCGGCGGGCACGAGGTTTTCCTCAGCGAGCACGCGTTCGACGACGGTCATCGCGGCTTGCGCGCGCGCCTCGTCGCGATCGAGGAACACGAGCCCGGCAGCGAAACGTTCGCCGAGCGCGATGCCGGCCTCGGCCGCCAGCGCGCGCAGCCACGGCTGGGCGCGGTAGAGCAGGATGCCGCTGCCATCGCCGGTCACGCCGTCCGCATTGACGCCGCCGCGATGGGCCATGCGCGCGAGCGCGGTGAAAGCCTGGTCGACGAGCCAGCGGCTGGGCCGGTTGCCGATCTGCGCGATCAGTCCGAACCCGCAGCTGTCGTGCTCGTAGGCGGGGTCGTACAGGCGCGCCGTGTTGCGTCGCGTCATGCTGCAATCCTGGCGGAGCCGCGCGGACCGATCCAGTGCGGCCAGACGCGACGGAAGCTTGGGCGGCGCGTGTTCCCTCGCGCCCGATGACGAAGCCCGCTACAGGCCACGGCTTTGAATCAAACATAGATGTTGCGATGCGTCAAATGATCAAACTCGACACCGCCGCCGAGCATTCGCAGAAGCCGTCCGAGCAATCCATCCAATTGTCCGGTCATGCGATTCCGTGCGGCAAAATCCACATTGCTGCAACCCCGTGATTCGTCGAAGCGATATCGCTTTCGCACGACGTTACACACCGGTTGCGGGATCGCGCCGAGTTGCCGATGGCGTACCTCCTCCGTACGCGTGGTTCGCGGTACAGTCGGCCACGCCACGGGACGGGGGCCAGATGACTACACGGATCGCTGAGCTGTCGGTGATGGTGGTCGAGGACCACAGCTTCCAGCGCAACATCGCGCTGCGACTGCTGGCCGGTCTCGGCGTCGAGCGCGTCAACGAAGCCGCGAATGGCCGCGCCGCGCTGGATCGCCTGATCGCGCTGCCGGAAAAACCCGATGTGCTGCTGGTCGATCTCGACTTGCCGGAGATGGACGGCATCGAACTGATCGGTCATGTCGCGAGCCGTCGTCTGGCGCGCGCGGTAGTCGTGCTGTCGGCGCTCGATCCGGCGCTGCTCAACACCGTGCAGACCATGGCACGTGCCTCGGGCCTGCGCGTGCTCGGTGCGGTGGAAAAGCCGCTGACCGCGGCCAAGCTGCAGGAAGTGCTGATGGCCTTTCATCACGAGGCCGAGGAGAACGGCTATCTCGCGCCTGTCGAGTTTGATCGGCAGACCCTCGTCGAGGCGATCGAGGCCGAAGAGATCGAACCGTGGTTCCAGCCGCAGGTATCGATCGCGAGCGGCCATGCCGTCAGCGTCGAAGCGCTCGCGCGCTGGGTACGCGGCGACCAGGTGCTGCTGCCGGCGCAGTTTCTCCACCAGATCGAACGCGAAGGCCTCATCGATGCGCTGACCGAAAGCATGCTGCGCAAGTCCTGCCGCTGGCGCATGCGCTGGGCCGCCGCGGGGCTGGACCTTCGCCTGTCTGTCAACGTGTCGATGCTCAACCTTGCGCGCGTCGACACCGCCGACCGCTACCAGCAGATCGTGCAGCAGGCCGGCGTGCGCACGCGCGATGTCGTGCTCGAAGTCACCGAAGGCTCGGTCATGGGCGAAGCGGCCAGCGCACTGAACGTGCTCGCGCGGCTGCGTCTCAAGGGCTTCGGCCTGGCCATCGACGATTTCGGCACGGGCTATTCCTCGCTGTCGCAGCTGTCGCAGATTCCGTTCACCGAACTCAAGATCGACCAGGGCTTCGTCACCGGCGCGGTGCGCCAGCCGCGCAAGCGCGCAGTCGTCGAGACCAGTCTGGCGCTCGCGCGCAAGCTCGACCTCGGCACCGTCGCCGAGGGCGTGGAAACGATCGAAGACTGGCAGATGCTGGCCGAACTCGGCTGCGACTACGCCCAGGGATATCTGATCAGTCCGGCAGTTTCCGGTACGGCCCTGGTCGAACAGGTGCGCCAGTGGAGATCGCCGCAGATGCCGTCATGACGGCGGGCCTGACACCGACGGGCCGCTTCACGCTGAGCATCCGCCAGCAGTTGCTGGGGCTGTTCGGCCTGCTGCTCGCGACCGGCGCCACGGTGCTCGTGCTCGATACGCTCAACGAGCGCGCCACGGTCACAACGATGACGCAACTGCGCGAGGATTCACTCGCCGGGCTGCGCTACGTCAAGACGATTTCCGATGCCTACGGCCTCGACGTGGTCGATACGACATTCCGCGTGCGCAACCACCTCATGGGCTGGGAGCAGGGCGTGGAGGTGCTCGATCGCGCCTCGGATCGTATCCAGGACCAGTGGGACAAGCTGCTCAACACGCACCTGACCGAAGTACAGCTGAACCTCGTCGACGACATCCGCCGCCAGCGCGAGAGCGCCGACCGCGCTGCAGCCAAGCTGCGCGCCATCCTCAAGTCACAGAATCTCGATGATCTCGGTCGTTTCGCCGACACCGAGCTGTATCCGGCGATAGATCCGGTCACGACGCGGCTGAAGTTCCTGTCCGAACTCAAGATGATCACCGCGAACGGCAACCTCGACGCCGATGCGCGGCGCACCGTGCGCATCAGCCTGTGGCGCCTCGGCCTGAGCCTGCTCGCCTTCGCGATCGTCGTCGTGACGGGCCGGCGCATCCTGCGGCATATCTATCGTGGCGTCGAAGAGCTCGTGCGGCTCGCGCGTGCGGCGCGTGCCGGCGACTACGCCGCGCCGGTCGGCGAATGGCCGCGCGGCGAGCTCGGCCAGGTCGCCACCGCTTTCGTCGAGATGCGCGAGACGCTCGCGCGCCACGAGGTGGAGCTGCGTCATTCCGAAGCGCTGGCGACCGAGGCAAACCGCGCGAAGACCGCGTTTCTCGCGGCCATGAGCCATGAGATCCGCACGCCGATGATCGGCGTGGTCGGCATGCTCGAACTGCTCACGCATACCGATCTCGACGCCGAGCAGCGCCGCTGCGTCGACGTCATCGATACCTCGGCGCAGGCGCTGCTGCAGATCATCGGCGACATTCTGGATTTTTCGAAGATCGAGGCCGGACGGCTCGAGATCGCACCCGTGGCGACCGATCTGCGCCGGTTGCTGGAACAGACGATCAACAATTTTCTCGGCGTGGCGTCCTCGCGTGGCCTGTACCTGACGCTGCAGATCGACGCCGGCGTCGCGGACGCGCATCTCGTCGATCCGCTGCGCCTGCGCCAGATCCTCTCGAACCTGCTGTCCAACGCGCTCAAGTTCACCCACAAGGGCGGCGTGCGCGTGGAACTCGAACGATTGATGGACGACGCGACCAGCCAGACGCTGGCGCTGCGCGTGCACGACAGCGGAATCGGCATCGGCCAGGAACAGCAGGACAAACTGTTCACGCCGTTCGCCCAGGCCGAGGCCGGCACCGCGCGCAGCTACGGCGGCACGGGCCTGGGCCTGGCCATCAGCCAGCGATTGGCGCGTGCCATGGGCGGCGAACTCGGTCTGCGCAGCCGGCTCGGCGAAGGCACTTCGGTCAGCCTCGTGCTCGCGCTGCCCACGGCGAGCCGAGAAGCCGTCGCGGCCGACGCCGCACCGACGCGCCGCGAAACGCGAATTCCGCAGCGGGCGGCGCCGGGCATCGAGCAGGCCGAACGCGAGCGCAGCCTGATCCTGCTCGTTGACGACCACCCGACCAACCGTGACGTCATCGCGCGCCAGCTCGCCAAGGCCGGCTACGCCTGCCTCAGCGCCGGCGACGGCGAGGAAGGCCTGCAGCTCTGGCGCAGCGGCCGCTTCGCGCTGGTACTGGCCGACATCCACATGCCGCGCATGGACGGCTACGCCATGACCGCGGCGATCCGTGCGGCCGAACAGCGCGAGACGCGCGGGCACACGCCCGTCGTCGCGCTGACCGCGAACGTGACCAAGGGCGAGGCCGAACGCTGCATCGCGGCCGGCATGGACGATTTCCTCGGCAAGCCCGTCAGCATCGCGCAGCTCGCGGCCAAGCTGCGCATCTGGCTGCCGCATGTGCCGTTTCCCGAGACGCCGGCCGACGATGCCGCAGATCTTGCGCTGCCCGTCGCGATCGACCGCGGCGTGCTCGACGAAATCACCGGCGGCGACGCGCGCCAGGCGCGCCATCTCATCGACGAGTTCATCGCCAGCGCGGAAAGCGACCTGCTCGCGCTCGAACACGCGCTCGCCCGCGGCGACCGCGCTGGCGCGACGCGCGAAGCGCATCGCATCAAAGGTGCCGCGCGGCTGGTTGGCGCGGGTGCGCTGGCGCAACAGGCGGGAGTGATCGAGCACATGCTGCGTGAGACGGGGACCGCGGCGGCAGAGCTGGCGACGTCGGCGCAGGCGCTGGATCTTGAGCCGTTGCACGTGGCAATTGCCGAGCTAAGAAATTCTGGGCCCGCACCCTAGGCCGCGGGCGGATCCACTTGCTGCAGCGGGCGCTCAGTTCGGATGCTGCTTGGGCACGAGCCCCGGAAACCACAGAAGTCGGCGCAGACAGGACAAACGTAGTATCCCCTGCGCCTGCGCGCCGACCGGTTCGTTGGGGCGTTCCACTACAACGCCTCGGCGTCCATCTCCCCAGTGCGGATGCGCAGCACCTGGTCGAGCTGGTAGACGAAGATCTTGCCGTCGCCGATCTTGCCGGTATTGGCCGACTGCATGATCGCCTCGACGACGCGGTCGCAGAGGTCGGCGCTGACGGCGACCTCGAGCTTGATCTTGGGCAGGAAGTCGACGACGTATTCGGCGCCGCGATACAGCTCGGTATGACCCTTCTGCCGACCGAAGCCCTTGACCTCGGTCACGGTGATGCCCTGCACGCCGACCTCGGACAGCGCTTCGCGCACATCATCGAGTTTGAACGGCTTGATGATGGCGGTGATCATTTTCATGGTTGCGGCCCCGGCCCGATTGCGCGCGAGACTGCGCGTCGGCGCGACTATAGCCCAAGGCTTCGCGAGGGCTCACGCGTCGGCGCCACGCCATTCCGGGCCGCTGCTTGCAGCCGGCGCAAGCGCGCCCGGATTTTTCCGAGACGTTTCCCAGGCGATTCCGACGGCCGCAAGTGACCGCCTCGGCTAGACTAGGCCCATCGCCGGCCACCACGCCGGCCCTGCTCACGTCCTGCGCACAACGTCGCCACAGCGTGCGTCGTCGCCAGGCCGAAAAGCAGTCACCGCCTCGGAGACCGCAATGATCGATGCCCGCACCGTAGACGAACTGGCCCGCCGCCTGACCGAACTCATTCCCGCCGGTATCAGCGGCGCCGGGGCCGATGTCGCCGAGAACATCAAGGACGCGCTGCGCGCCGGCCTGCGCAAGCTCGACCTGGTCACCCGCGACGAATTCGATGTACAGCGCAGCGTGCTGCTGCGCACGCGGGAAAAAGTCGAAGCGCTGGAAGCCCGCGTCGCGCAGCTAGAACAGCTGCTGCAGGCGCCGAAGCACTGAGCCAGTCGGCGGTACCGCGTTGAAGAAGCAAGGCGCGCTCCGCCTCGCTCAGAAATCAGGCACGTAGTCCCGTCAGATATCCACCGACCGTCATCCCACAGCGCGCGCTAGCCGGCACTGCCGGGCGAAGCCGTCGCCGCGACGTGGCGAGAGTTCGTGCCCCAGTTTGGAATCCGTTCCCCCTGAGCGGGATCGCGGAAAACGGCCATGGATGGCCACTCTTATCGGCCGTGCCCGCTCGATCTGCGGAGCAACGCATGCCCAGGTCAGGCGCGCCGCGCGAATGTCGTGCTCGCCCAGGCGCATCACAGCGCTGCTGCCGAGGCTGCTTCCAGCCCGGCCACAACGTCGATCGACGGGCATCCGTACGACGCCATGCCATCCGCATCCCCGTACAGCTCCGTATAGTTCACGAAGCTGAAAAGCGCACAATGCTTGTAAGACGCGAAGTACACAGGTAGCTTCTGTGCGGGCAGCGGTGCGTATGGGAAGACGGCGATCCAGCGGATCGCCGGGCGCATGCCGGCTGCGACATGCCCGCCATCGGCGGGTTTCTTGCAACCATCCAGGGGAATGGCATGCAGCAGAGCGAGCTTCAATTTCGCGTATCGATCATCGTCGCAGCGCTGTTGCCGGTGGGCTATGCACTGGCGCAGTCGAGCGCGATGAATTCCTTGAAGAGCGGCGCCACGCCGACCGGCGTCGCGGTCACCAACAGCTCCAGCGAAACCGTCTACGCCAACCTCGTGCTCGGCCAGCCGCCGGCCTCGCCGCCACCGGGCTGCAGCAGCCTCGGCGCGCAAATCACGAGCCTGAGCGACGCGAACCTCGCCTTCACCTCGAGCGTCGCCGGCAAGACGGTGAGCTTCACGCCGGTGACCGGCGTGACCGACAAGGGCTCGTACCAGATGGCCGCCGGCGAGACCATCACCTACACGCCGAAGACCACGGCCTGCGGCACCGGCCAGTGCAGTCCGGCCGTCACGTTCAATTTCTTCTTCACGCCGACCAACGTCGGTTTCGCCGACAACAACGGCTGCAACAACGCGACGTTCCCGAACGCGACCAACCTCGCCGAAGCGTCGATCAATTTCGGCGTCAACGGCTCGGTCGGCGCCAGTTGCGCGAACGCCGACGACACCGACATCAGCGCGGTCAACGGCGTCAACGCGATCCTCAAGGTCGTCACGAACGGGAGCGGCTGGCCGGCCGCGACGAGCACCGCGCAGAACGGCCTGCTCGGCACCAATGCGAACAAGCCCGGCGTGTTCGGCTGGGCCGCGACCAACTGCAACGGCGCGCAGGCGAATGCCGGCTATCCGAATCCGTCGGCCGCTTGCGGCGCACCGGTGAAAGCGCCGGTGGCTACTGGAACGCCGGCCTCGTGCGCCACGCCCAAGGGCGTGACCTACGCGCCGATCGCATCGCCCGACGGCAAGACGTTCTACTGCGACGAACGCAGCGACGCCGGCACCTGCAACAACCAGCGCGACGGCTACGTCACCGGCGGCAATGTGCAGATCACCTACGTCAAGCAGGCGTACTGATAGTTGCCGAAGCCCGGCGTCGGCGCATACGCCGGCGCCTGAAGCCTCAGCGCCGATAGACGATGAAGGACGTGCGCCGCGCAAGCGTGTCGTACAGCGAGCGCGCTGCGGCGTTGAACTCCTGCGTATGCCAGTAGACGCGCTCGGCGCCGCGCGTATCGGCATACGCGTAGACCTGTTCGATCAGCGACCGCGCCACGCCGGTGCCCCGCTGTTCCGGGGCCACGTAGAGGTCTTCGAGGTAGCAATAGCCGTGCAGCGACCAGGTGGATTCGTGGAATAGTACATTCGCGAATCCGACCAGCGCGCCGCGCTCGTCGATGGCGACGAAGCCGCACAGATTTGCGCCCTCGCACAGCCGCGCGAACGTATGCGCGGTGATCGCGGCGTCGACGTCCGCGCGATAGAACGCGCAGTAGGCAGCCCAGAGCGGATCCCAGCCCGCGCGATCCTGCTCGGTCAGGCGGCGTATCGTGGCGGTCATGGCGGATCCCGGTTGCGCGGCGTCGGTGCCGCCAGGCGATTGAATCAGAGCGCGGCTTGCATCCCGTGGTCCGCTTCGCCGCGAACGCCAGGGGCCAGTTACACGCGCATCCATCGAACCGGCTGCATCCGTGATTGCGCTCGACTACGTATACCTCCGGCCGCCAAACACGAGCTGCCGTCGTCACGCCACCTGCAAATATCCAGCCCTACGCTGGCTGCCCCCCAATTTCCGCCTTGCCCGGAGTGCGTGAATGCGAACGCTGTTTCGATCCTGCATGGCCATCCTCGTGCTGCCGCTGCTCGCCGCCTGCCAGGCCGCGTTTTTCCGCACGGTCAACACCGGACAGCATGGCATTGAGGCCAGCACGCATACCTACTCGGCCGAGCACCGTCTGGCACTCGACGTGTACCGGCCGCGGCAAGCGGACCGTCCGCTGCCCGTGGCGCTGTTCTTCTACGGCGGCAGCTGGCGCAACGGCGAGCGCGGCGACTATGCGTTCGTCGGGCGCCAGCTCGCAGCGAACGGCGTGCTGACCGTCATCGCCGACTACCGCAAATATCCCGCCGGCAAGTTCCCGAATTTCGAGTTCGACGCGGCGGCGGCGGCACGCTGGACCGTCGACCACGCCGCCGATTTCGGCGGCGACGCGCGACGCATTTTCCTCATGGGTCACTCGGCCGGCGCGCACATCGCGGCGCTGCTCGCCACTGACGCGAAATACCTGGCGAGCCAGCGCCTCAAGCCGACCGATTTCGCGGGCGCCATCGGCCTGGCCGGCCCTTACGATTTTCTGCCGCTGACCGATCCTGCGTTGATCGAAGTCTTCGGCAGTCGCGACGAATGGCCGGCCTCGCAACCCGTGCGCTTCGTGGACGGCGACGAACCGCCGTTCCTCATCGTGCAGGGCGACCGCGACCGCGTCGTGCAGCCGCGCAATGCGGTGTCGCTGGTCAACGCGCTGGAACACGCCAACGTACCCGTGACCTTCCGGCGCTATCCGAACGCCGGCCACTTCCGCGTACTGGCCGCGCTCCGTTTCACGTCGCTCGCGCCGACGCTGGCTGACGTGCTGACCTTCGTGCGCTCGACGCCGCCAGCGACACCGTAACGCTGCTCACGGTAGTCCGCGTCTGACCGCTCCCTCGGGGCAGTGGCCGATTCTCTGCCGGCGAAACGCGTGCGGACCAAATGGCAGAAAATGACAAAGCTACAACTGCCATTGTTTCGCAGCGACGGCGAGCCCGGAAACCACGCCGAGCGACGCATCGCCGATGACCAGGCGAATGCCCGGAAACTCGCGCGCCACGGCTTCGCGAATCAACGGCGCGCGCGACGAGCCACCGGTCAGGAAAATCGAATCGGGCACCGCATCGATCTCGGTGTGCACGCGCCGCAGCAGCGCGGACAGGCGATCGAGGAAATCCGCATACGCCTGATCACGATGGCGCCGGTCGATATCGGCCATGAGACCGTCTTCGATGAAATCCAGATCGACACGATCCGACGACACCTGTCCCAGCGCGATCTTCATGCGTTCGGCTTCACGATTCAGCAGCGAGGTCGAACCCGTGCGCTGCAGCGCCTGCAGGCGCGCGCCGAACGGCGGCGGCGAGTCGCGGTAATTGTGTCCACGAAATTCCTTCTGCTGCGGCGGGCTATGCACGCTGGCCGCTTCGCGGAAGTGATGCACCGGGATCAGCGGATGGCCCCGTCCGAACAGCGGCATGAACGCGGCGAGGCTCAGCTCGATATCGATGTCGGTTCCCCCGCGTGGCAGGCCCCAGCTACCCAATATTCGCGCCGCTGCCGCACCGCCGCCCACTTCGGCAAAGGCCACGTCGGTCGTGCCGCCGCCGACATCGACGATCAGGCTGCACTCGGCCGTGCTGAGCTGCGTGTGATAGTGCATGGCCGCTGCGGCCGGCTCTTCGAGGAATGCGATCTGCTCGAAGCCGGCCGACTGCGCGGCTTCGGTCAGCATCTCGAGTGCCTGCGCCGTGCCTTGCGCACCCATCGCGCTCTTGAATTCCACCGGGCGGCCGAGGATCGCCGTACGCACCGGCGCGCCGAGCTGGCGCGTCGCGCTCAGGCGGATGTGCTCGAGCACATGGCTCGCGATATGCAGGATGACGCGGCGCGCATTCGGCAGTAGTTTGTAGCCGAGCATCGACTTGGGCGACTCGACGAGATGACCCATGCCGTCGTTGATGTAGGCATCAATGGCCTCGTCGCCGAACAGCGCGTCGTTGACCTTTACCACGGCACCCTGCGATTCACGCACGACGCGCTCCATCCAGTTGCGCCGCACATGACGAATGCCCGCCGCACGCAGGTCCGCATCGCTGCGCGGCGCTGGCTCGTACCCGTCTGCATCACTGCCGCTCCGACCGGAACGATCTTCGCTTTCGTCGCGGCGCTGCTGCCGCGCGGCTGATACGCCGCGCTGCGCCGCACGGGCCGAGCGCACGTATTCCTCGACCTCGCGTTCGCGTTCGGCATCGAGGTAGAAATCCGCTGGATCCGGCACCGCCGCGGGAAAGAACACCGCTGTGCGGAACTGGCTCTGCTCACCGAAGCGGATGCCCTCGAGCCGCCCCTGCACATAGGCGGCCGCGGCCGAATAGCTGGTTCCAAAATCGATACCGATCTGCATCGCGGTTCCGGTGTTGCGCGGGGCGCGGGAGTGTAGTGAGCGCGGCGGCGGATGTCGCGTGCGGCGGGACGTATGCGGTCGCGAAGCGGCGGTTCGGGCGGAGCGGAAGAACTCGCCTGCATATCGAGGCCAATGTGAGGTGCGTGACGTTCATCGCGTCATCTGCGGGCTTTCACCGCGTTCGACACGCGCACGTGCTGGTCTTCCCCAGCGGTTCCCTGTCGTAGGATCGCCGATATCGCAACATTGCGAGGCATGGCACCGATGAGGCGCTACGTCCCGGCGGCGCCATGCAGTGCGCCGCTATGGAGTCATGACTCCGGATCGAACCCGAACACGCGCAGCTCCTGACTGCAGCGGCAGGCCTTTGCGATGCGTGCGGCCCACGAGACAGCCTCTTCGCGCGACGGAAGCTCGAGCACGGTAAAGCCGCCATTGAGCGGCGGTGCCCAGGGATAGCCACCCTCTGCAACCGCGCCGTCGGCCGAGACAACGACCGGCGGCACGGCCTCGTCGATGCCTCCGCCAAAGACGTAGACGCCGGCGGCCTTGGTCTCGGCGATCACCGCGTGCGAATCGCGGACCACCGCATCCCACTCGCCGTCGGGAACGACCATCGCTGCGCTGGGGAAGGAGATCAGATACTTGGCCATGGTGTTCTCATCGTTGACACGGAGTCGCGAGTGTCGGCGGAAGGTTTCCTCGCACGCAATGTTCGAGATGGCCGGCGCGCCGACGTGGTTCGGGCTTTGCGCTAGGTCAGGCACCAGTCTTCCGCGCGCGATGCTCGGCTGACGGCCGCTGCTCGCGCGGTCGCCTCGGCTCGCTTACGAGTCGTTGCATGAAGCCGAAGCCTTCGAACTCGATCAGGCCTTCCGACCAATTCACCTCGAGGCACCACGTGGAAGGTTTGTGCCGATCGGACAGGCGCTTTACTCGCACCGAATCTCCGACGGCGCAAACGCACACATAGTGGCGGATACCGCCGCGTAGTCGAGTGCGAGCTTCAGTTCGAACACGTGCCGGAAGCGAAGCTCCGCGCCGCGAAGCACCACCCGGCTTCACACACCAGAATTTTCCGACCCGCCGCTCCGAAATCGAACGAAGCGATTCCGGCGTGATCGCTTCACGATCGCGGCATGGACCATTCGTCGCCCCATCCTGTCGCCTGCCTCGATCCGCACGTCACGCATAGTGCGGTGGCACAGACATGAGCCTCGCCATCGTCCACTCCCGCGCGCAGGAAGGCGTTTCCGCGCCGCCGGTCACCGTCGAAGTGCATTTGTCCGGCGGGCTACCGGGCACGTCGATCGTGGGGTTGCCGGAGACCGCCGTGAAAGAGGCGCGTGATCGCGTGCGTGTGGCGATACTCAATGCGCGGCTCGAATATCCGGGCCGGCGCGTGACGGTGAATCTCGCGCCCGCGGATCTGCCCAAAGACGGCGGGCGATTCGATCTCCCGATCGCGCTCGGGATACTGGCGGCATCGGGACATCTGCCGCGCGATGCGTTGCAGTCGCGGGAATTCGTCGGTGAACTCGCGCTGTCAGGCGAACTGCGCGCCGTCAACGGTGTGCTGCCCGCATTGCTGCGCGCGCAGGCCGCCGGACGCCAGGCCGTCGTGCCGCTGGCGAATGTCGCGGAGGCGTCGCTGATCGACAGCGCCGATGTGCGCGTGGCGGCAAGCCTGCTCGATGTCTGTGCGCATCTGCGTGGCCTTGCGGAGCTTCCGCGGGCGGCGGTCGCGCTCGCGCAGATGGCGGCGGCCGAAGCGCTTGCACGCGCCGAAGCGACGGACGGTGATGCGAGGGCGGCATCGATTGAAAATCCGCGTGATGCTTCAACCGCGACGGCCGGCGCGAGGCGGCCTGGGTCGGCGCCTGATGCGGAGCCGAACCGACCCGCGCGCGCCCCGGTTGCGGGCACGGCACGCGCTGGGTCAGCCACCGCTGGCGGAAGTCCCGCGGCGCGCCTGCCGCTGCTCGCCGATCTCGCCGATGTCCGCGGCCAGCTGCAGGCACGTCGCGCGCTGGAGATTGCCGCCGCCGGTGCTCATCACCTGCTGTTTGTCGGGCCGCCGGGCACGGGCAAGACCATGCTCGCGAGCCGGCTGCCGGGAATCCTTCCGCCGCTGTCGGACGGCGAGGCATTGGAGTCCTGCGCTGTGCGTTCGGTAGCCGGGCAGGGCGTCGACATTGCGCGCTGGCGCCAGCGTCCGTTCCGCGCGCCGCATCACACGGCGTCGGCGGCGGCACTTGTCGGCGGTGGCTCGATTCCGCGTCCCGGCGAGATCAGCCTCGCTCATCACGGCGTGCTGTTTCTCGACGAGCTCACCGAGTTCGACCGGCATGTGCTCGACGTGCTGCGCGAGCCGCTCGAGACGGGACGCATCCTGATCTCGCGTGCGGCGCGCCAGGCGGAGTTCCCGGCGGCCTTCCAGCTTGTGGCGGCGATGAACCCGTGTCCCTGCGGCTACGCCGGCGATCCGCGCGGCAATTGCGGCTGCACGCCGGATCAGGTGCAACGCTATCGCGGACGCATTTCCGGCCCGCTGCTCGATCGCCTGGACCTGCAGCTCGAAGTGCCGCGCGTGCCCTTGTCGGAGCTCAACGCCATGAGCGCGAACGGCGAAACCAGCGCGTGTGTCGCGCAGCGAGTCGCGGCGGCGCGGCGACGCCAGCTCGAGCGCGCCGGCAAGACCAACGCGGCCTTGAACACCGGCGAAGCGGAGCGCGACTGTCCGCTGCGTCCGCCCGACCGCGCGCTGCTCGAACGTGCGGTCGATGCGCTGGGTCTCTCGGCGCGTGCCTACCATCGCCTGCTGCGCGTGTCGCGCACGATCGCGGACCTCGATGGCGAGGAGCGGATCGGCACGGCGCACCTGACCGAAGCAATCCAGTATCGACACATGGAAAGGAGGCGCTGAGCCACGAACGACGAGATGGCCGAACGAATTGAGTGGTGGGTTCGGCGGCAGACGCAACTGCGCTGACAGTCGCGACTGAAGCGATGGACGCGCCGTGATTTCCGTTCGCCACAGAGTGCGGCTTGCGCTGTGACAGTGCGCTCGTCTCGCGATTGCGCCCACGGTTGTCGACGCGAGTGAGGATTGTATTTACCGCCCGCTGGCAACGGTATGCAGAGTCGCCACGCAGCGCACGCGATGCCCGACCCGAAACGGCGATTGGCGTTGCAACGCCGCGCATGCACGGTCCGCATGGTCGATCAGCCTGGTCGATCGGCCCGCGATCACCCTTCCGCGCGGCGATGCTTCAGCGCCTGCTGCCACAGCGCTTCGATATCGTGCTGCAATGTCGCGGCCTCGCGTGCCGTGACGATGCCTACCGCGCCGTAGTGGCCGCTGCGCAGATCCACGCGCTGCAGGTGCACGCGTGCGAGCAGCAGACGCATGAATTCGGCGCCGAGGCCGAGTTTGCGCAGATGGTCCTGGATGCGCAGCGTGCGCAGGTTGTTGCCGTCGACGACGGCGACGCCGAGCGTACTGTCGTGGATAGGTTCACTGCTGCGCGAAAGCACTTGTTTCCATTTGAGGCGCAGGACGAACAGGCGCGGTGTCGCATCGGGGTTCTGCAGCACGCCGAGTGCGTCGGACAGCAGGATGCCGCGCTCCACATGGTTGATCACGCCGCTGTCGGCGAGCGCGTCGATCTGTTCGCGCCAGCCGTGCCCGGCGTCCGGCAGCAATTCGTCGACTTTCACCGCGTCATTGATCCGCGGCAGGTCGAGGCGGATTTCGCAGAATGCGACGAAGCGCGCGCCGTAGGTCGGTGCGCTCGCGGCCCAGGCGATGCGGAACATCGGCGCCCAGCTCCAGTGGCGGAACACGTTCATCCAGCCGCGGTTGTCGGGGTGCTGCCAGGTGCGTTCCAGATCGAGGTCGTGATAGACCGACTCCATGAGCTGCATGAGCTCCTGGCAGAAATAGAAGCAGCAGCGGAAATCCGCGCCGACCGGTAGGCGCGTGCGGCGCGCGTAGGGTTTTGCCGCGTCGGCGGATGCCGAGGAATCGGCCGCGACGAGGTCGGTCCAGGCCGGATAGATCTGCGCATCGAGGATCGCCAGCGCCGGTGTGCTGCGCAGCTTTTCGAACAGCAGCGACATCGCCTTGCCGTGCGCGGCGAAACGCTGCTGCAGTCCGCCGATCGGCGCGACCCACTGGTGGCGCAGCTCGACGAGGATGCGTTCCTTGAGGCCTGAGTCGTGCACGCTGAGTCCGGCGCGCGGCGCGGTCGCCGCATCGGCACCGGCGCGTTCGAGCGCCGGGATGATGGCGGTGGTCGCGACGAAATCGCCGAGGCGGCGATAGCTTTCGAACTGCGCCTCGTCGAAAAACTGATCGGCGGTGGATTCGTGCGGGAAGCTCGGATGCGCGCTCGCGTAGTGCGCGACGTCGGTGGGTTCGGTGCCGGTCAGCGTCGGCTTGAGGTAGAGCAGCGTGCCGGTGCTGCCGTCGGCGTAGACGATGCTGCCGACGGCGCAGCTGCGTGCGCTGTAGCCGTCGGCGCCGGGCTTGAGCGCGTTGACGTCGATGCGGATGTCGGCGCCGAAGTCGACGCGGCATTTGTGCACGGCGTTGCCCAGGTCGGCGAAGCAGCGCGCCGCATCGGCACCCGCATCGACGCAGAGCACGAAGCGGCAGCGCCGCCACACGAGCTCGTAAAGTCCCAGGTTCTCGAAGTGGCCGCCGTCGGAAAGGTATACATAGCGACCGCCGTCGCGCGTGAGGCCGAGCATCTCGGCCAGCAGCCAGCCCGCGGAAAAGGGTGCGCTGTCGGCGCTGGGTTTCGTCGGATGGCTGGGATTGGCCAGCCACCATCCGAGGCGCGCGTCGAACAGCGTCAGCAGGAACGTGACCGCGGGGGAGCTGTGATAGCCCATGTTCGGACTGACTGCAGCACCCGAGATTGACACCGCGCTGCCGAGGGTCAGCGCCGCCGCGAGCGGATCGGGCGCGCCGGGCGCGACGCCGGGAGCGGCCGTCGCCGCAGCCCACGGCGACGGATCGCCGACCGCGGTTGCGCCGGCGCGCGAGGGCGGCGGGATGTAGCCGCAGTAGCCCGGAGTCAGGCAGAACGACGCGGCCTTTCGGTCCTGCCAGTCGAGCTGCTTGGCCGCGACGAGGTTCAACGCCGTGCCGATCAGCGGATACAGCGGGCGGCAGCCATCGTCGCGTTCCACTTCCACGACGTCGGCGAGCACGATGTCGTCATGCGGATCGAAGTTCGTGATCGGTTCGGGCTGTCGGTTCGCATTGCTCGCGCCGAGATAACAGCGCACGAGCCGGTTGCGATAGAACGCGTTCATGCTGAATTCGTTCACGTTGACCGCGAGGCCGAACAGCAGCCAGATCCCGACCGCGATCAGCGCCACGACAGCGACGACACCGATCTGCGCGTCGGCGCTCAGCGCGAGATAGCCCAGGTACGTCGTCAGATTCTGGTCCGCACCGGGCGGACGCCGGTCCCAGCCGCCGACGGTCAGCAGCGCCTGCGCGCCGAGGCTGATGCCGACGAGCAAACCGAGCACGAACACCGCCGGCGCGATGCGCACGAGGCGATCGAGCATGGCCGAGCGCGGTTTCGGACCGCCGCTGCGCTGGCTGTAGGCGAGCATCACGCCCGAGCCCGAAGTGAACAGCCATGCGACGACGCCGGCCCAGCCCGACACCGCGCGCCATTTCTCGCCGACGAAGGCGGAAAGACTCAGCAGTAGCCACGGGCCGTAGATCGTCAGTGCCAGTGTCAGCACCATCGCGACCAGCACGAGGCCGGCGGTCTTGCCGCCGACGCGTGCCCATACTTCGCGCTGCAGATCACTGAGCGCGTCGCCCGCGAGGCCGACATGAACGATGCCGGTCAGCGTGACCGCGGCGAGTGTGAACGCCGGGCCGATGATCATGCTGTGCCACAGCGTGGCGTCGCTGGCGCCCCAGGGCGCGAGCAGGCGCAGCGTCGCGATGATCGCGAAACCACTGAACACCGCGGAGCCGACCGCGGCCAGCAGGAAGCGCCAGGGATGCTGCTGCAGCGGTGAACGCCATTCATCGTCGTTGCGGCGCAGCCGCGTGAGTACGCGATCGAACACGAGCCAGATCAGCCAGACCGTCAGGTACAAGGCGCCGGTCAGGACGCCGAGCCGCGTTTCGAGCGTGGCCTGCGGCATCACGGCGAGCGATAGCGTTTCCCACGGTTCGGGCAGGTGAGCGAGCTTGCTCAGGCCTGTGGCGCCGAGGAACGAACCGGCCGCCAGCGAACTGATGACGCCCAGAGCGGCCAGCGCGACGCGCGTCCGGGGACGCTGATCGTCCGCATCGGGACGCACGGGCCGGTTGGTCTGTCCGCCGATCCATCCGAGCAGCACCGCAGCGAACACGCAGAGCAGGCCTGCGACCGAAAGCGATACGCCCGGTGCCGTGCCGGCCCAGCGTGCAACAAAGTGGAATAACAGAATAGGCAGCAGGCTCAGTGAAAGTAGCAAGGCGCACAGCTGCACCTGCACCAGCAGCACGTTGCGTACGAACGTGCCGATCATGCCGAGTGTGTCGCCGGACAGCGGCGATTTGCGAGGGCTCAGATAGTTGCTGTACTCGCGCAGGTGCTGGATTGGCTGCTGCGGATCGTCCGCCGCGGGACGCCCGGGCGATGCGGCGCGCTCGCGCAGCGTCGAACGCAGGACCTCGAACGCACCGGCGAAGCCGCGGCGCCGGATCAGTCCCTGCAGGAACCCGCCGATATAGCCGCCGCCGGAAATCGTCGACTGATAATGAAAGCAGCGCAGCAGGTTGTCGCGCGCCAGGGCCTGCAGCACGCCAAGCGAGAATGTCGCGCTGCGGATGCCGCCGCCGGACAGGGCCAGGCCCCAGGCCGAGGCATCGTCGGTGCGTGTCTGGCCCGGCTGCAGACCGAGGATCAGGTCCAGTTCCGCACGGCGCAGCGTTTCGGCATCGATACTGACGACGGGCGCCGGTGGCATATCGATCTGCGCCGCGGCCGTCGCCGCGGCCTGCGTTTCTGTGGAGACCATCGTTCTTCCCCTTGCGCGCCGCCGACCGCCGGCAGCCTACACCCGAAATGGCAACTTCGCATCGTAAGCAAGTTCTGGACAAGTCCCTTTGCGGTGAATTCGCACAACATCCGATATCGCCCGTCGTGGCGTGGTCTGCCTCGTCGTTTCGTCAAGAAACCCGACGACAAATACGCGAGGGGACTACCCGAACACGCCCGCACTTAGCGCTAGCGCGCGAGCGGTTCAACTGGCGTCAAAGCGCAAGCGCGCTTCAGTGCGTCCGGCCATCACGAGGCGGCCGATTTCGCGAAAATTGCGATCAAGTCGCCGCAACGCGGATGAGGTGGTTCGTGTGCGTCCACAAGGATATGCAGCGATGCGGACCGGCGAGCTAGGATAGGCGCCGCATTCGTTCGCTGGCTTTCCCCGTGATCGCAACCGAGGTTCCTTCCGCAGCCGTGCCATCCGATGCCCTGGACTGCGATCTGCTGGTCGTCGGTGGCGGCATCAATGGCGCGGGTATCGCGCGCGATGCGGCCGGGCGCGGCCTGCGCGTGGTGCTGTGCGAGCAGCACGACCTGGCCTCGCATACGTCGTCGGCGAGCACCAAGCTGATTCACGGCGGCTTGCGTTACCTCGAGTTCTATCAGTTCGGCCTCGTGCGCAAATCGCTGCAGGAACGCGAGGTGCTGATCGAGGCGGCGCCGCACCTGATCCATGCACTGCGCTTCGTGATGCCGCACGCACCGCATCTTCGGCCGGTATGGATGATCCGTCTGGGCCTGCTGCTCTACGACCATCTCGCGCGACGCCGCCGCCTTCCCGCGTCGGGTCTCGTGGATCTGCGCAGCCACGAAGCGGGTGCCGCGCTGCTGCCGGATTTCACGCGCGGCTTCGTCTACTCCGACGGCTGGGTCGACGACGCGCGCCTCGTCGTCGCTGCAGCGAAGGACGCGGCCGAACACGGCGCCACCGTGCTGACGCGCACCCGCTGTGCTGCGCTGAGCCGCGTTGCGGGCTACTGGCACGCGCAACTGCTGCGCGCCGACGGAAGTGGCCTCGCGCTGCGCGCGCGCGCCGTCGTCAACGCGACCGGGCCCTGGGTCGTGCAATTCCTGCGTGAGATCGCGAACGTGCCGGCGCGCCATGACATCCGCCTGGTTCGCGGCAGCCACATCATCGTGCCGCGCCAGTTCGATCACGCCAACGCCTACGTATTCCAGGGCGAAGACCGCCGCATCGTATTTGCGCTGCCGTACGAAGACGCGTTCACGCTGATCGGCACGACCGAAGTCGACGTCGCCGGCGATCCGGGCGCGGCGCAGATCGCGCCCGCCGAGATCGACTATCTCTGCGCGCTGGCCAATCGCTATTTCCGCACGCCGCTGACTGCGGCCCACGTCGTCGCGAGCTACAGCGGCGTGCGCCCGCTGCTGCGCGACGACGAGACCAACCCCTCCGCTGTCACACGCGATTACGTACTCGATATCGACGCCGACGGCCCGCCGCTGCTGTCGGTTTTCGGCGGCAAGATCACGACGTTCCGCCGCCTCGCCGAAGAAGCCGTCGACGCGCTCGCCCCGTCGCTGCGTCTGTCGGCGCCCGCGTGGACGCGGCACGCCCATCTGCCCGGTGGCGATCTGCCCGGCGCCGACTTCGCGCGCTTCGAACACGACCTCGCCCACCGCTGCCCGTGGCTGCCGCCGCCGCTGCGTGCGCGCTATGCGCGTGCCTATGGTTCGCGCGTGCTGCGCGTGCTCGGCAGCGCAAAACATCTCGAGGATCTCGGCGAGCCGGTGCTGCCGCAGTTGTATGCGGCCGAGATCGACTACCTGCGCCGCGAGGAATGGGCGCAGACCGCACAGGACATCCTGTGGCGCCGCAGCAAGCTCGGATTGCATCTGCCGCCCGATGCGGCGGCGCTGCTCGACGACTGGCTGCAGCGCAAGCGAATCGACGACCCCAGCGAGTGACGAAGGCCGGGAACCAGTCCCCGGCCTTCCTGTGCGGCGCACTGCAGTTCACTCATGCGCCGTAGCCCGGGGCCTACTCGCCAAGCTCTGATGTGCGTGAAGCGCCGGTCAGGATTTCGCGGCGCGACAGCTCGAGCGCAGCTTCAGCGCTTTCGCAATCTCGCGCCAGTCGAATGCACCGACGCCCTGGTCGTCATGCACCGCATAAAACACACCGTCCGGGAAGCGCTTCGTGCCTTTCTGGTGCAGCCAGATGCCGTCGGTGTTGGCGACCGTTTCGCCGGCGAACGCGCCGAGATGTTGCAGTGTGCCGCGATCGAAAATGTGGAAAAGCGAGCGGTCCTTGAACTGGTCCGTCGCGATCCAGTAGCCGCTGCCGTCCTTGCATTCCCACAGCGCGATGCCTTCGGCCTGTGCCTTGAACAGGCCGAGCCCCAGCGTGCGCCCGCGGTAACGGCCGGCGAGATCGTACTCGCGCACCGCGGTGCCGGTGCCGGTGTCTTCCTCGGCGATCAGCAGCCGGTCGTGCCGGCTGTCGCCCCAGAGCGATTCCGGAATGCGGATCGCACCGGCCGCCGTGGTATCGCCGATGGAGCCGCGCAGCGTGGCGTCGACTTTTGCGTCGGCGATGCGCACGGAATAGCGCCGCACGCGTCGATCGAGCTGCGCCAGTGGCGGGACGATGTCGTCGCCCCTGGCGTCCTTGCCGGCCATGTAGGCATCGCTGACGAGGACGTCGTAGCTGCCAGCGCCGTCAGCGCGCAGCCAGATGCCATAAGGCTGCTGCAGTTCGGTCTGGCCGAAGCTGCCGAGTGATTCGAAGCCCGGCAGGCGCAGGACCTGCACGCGGTGGTTATCGCGTTCGACGACGAACAGCAGATCGTCGACCACGAAGATGCCGTTGGGCCGATCGAACTGTCCCGATGCCGCGCCGGTTGTGCCGACGACACCGGCTGCCGCGCCGCTGTCGCCGTCGTAGCGCATGAGCCGGCCGGTCTTCTTGGCCGTTGCGAGCAGCACGGCGCTGCCGTTCGGATCGATCCACACGGCCGGCGAATCGACGTTGTCTTCTGGCGTCAGCGGCGTGACGAAACTTTCGCGCACGGTCGCATGTGCAACACCCGACGAGGAAAGCAGCGGATCGACGACGGCCTGCTCATCCGGTTCTTTCGCTGCCGTCGCTGCCGTCGCTGCGGTCGTCGCCGGCGCGGTTGAACACGCGTTGAGCGTGATGCCGATCAGCGCCGCGGCCAGCAGCAGGCGCAAGTTGCGCAGGTACATGGGCTTCCCCCGAATCAAAGAGACGGCGCTTTTAGCAGCCGCAGATGACGAATTCTTGGCAGTGACATGAAAGCGGCGGCGTAAGCGATCTGTCACGCGGACGCCATCTGCCGAAACTACAACTCCTGATCTTTTTCAGGGGATCCGGATCATGACCAAGCGACTCTTGGCGCTGGCGCTGCTCAACGCGCTGGCCACGGCGGCCTTCGCGGAAACGGTTGTCGACGCCGCCGCCGCGCCCGATCCCGCCACCGCGACGGAACTCGACAAGGTCATCGTCACCGGCGAGATCGCCTACCGCGACCGCACGGACGATACCGCGCCGGTGCTGGTCTACGATCTCGAGTATTTCCAGCGCTTCGAGCCGCGCACGGTCGGCGACATGCTCAAGCGCGTGCCGAGCGTGAGCTTCATCTCCGACGTGCTCGAGTACGACGGCGCGCGCCTGCGCGGTCTCGATCCGGGCTATACGCAGATCCTCATCAACGGCAAGAAGGTACCGGGTGGTGGCGACGACCGTTCGTTCTTCGTCGACCGCATTCCGGCCGAAGTCGTGGAGCGCATCGAGATCGTGCGCAACGCCAGCGCGAACCGTTCCGGCGACGCGATCGCCGGCGCGATCAACATCGTGCTGCGCGACGCCTATGAATTCGACGGCGGCTACGTGCGCGCCGGCATCTCGCATTTCGACGACGGCGAGATCAAGCCCACGGCCGCGGTCGTCGCGAGTGGCGAGCTCGCGGGCGGCCGTGTCCTCGCCGGCGTCAGCCATCAGGGCCGCTACAACCCGAAGAAGAAGATCAGCCTGCGCTACGACGAGCCGGGCGGCGACTTCGACAACCGCGAAGACCAGGACGATACGCGCGACGGTACCGACGATTCGCTCAATCTCTCGTACGTGCGCGAGGTCGGCGCCGGCAAGCTCGCGCTGTCCGGGCTGATCGTGCGTACCGACCGCACCGAGACCGAGCATTCGCTGGAATACAACGACCGCACCAGCAACTCGCGCGACAACCTGCTCTCGGTCAACGACCAGGTCGCCGATATTCGCCAGCAGAACTACGCGCTCAAGGGCGAGTACGGCGTCGAGCACGCCGACGGCGGCAAGACCGAGTTGTCGTTCAACCTTGCGCGCATGAGCGACGACACCCGCAATGTCGAGGAAGAGATCGGCTACGACGATGACGACACGCCGCCATCGTTCGACGAATACGAAGGCACGCTGGAAATCTCCGATCTGCGTGACCGCGAGAACGGGTTGACGCTGTCGCACTCGCTCGCGCTCGGCGCGGCGAAGATGGAATTCGGCATCGACTATCTGCGCAAGCAGCGCGATTTCGACTTGCGCGTCAGCGAAGTCGATACCGATGAGGAGGACGAACCGCTGCCGCCGTACGCGGAATTCGACCTCGAGCGCAGCACCATCGACGAGCGCCGCGTCGATCCCTATCTGATGTTCACCGGCAAGGGCGGCGCGCTGGCCTGGGAAGCGGGCCTGCGCTACGAAACCACGCGCAGCCGCATCGAATCGGCCGAAGGCAACTGGGACAAGGACTACAACCTGCCGCTGCCGTCGGCGCACCTGCGCTGGGATCTCGGCGACGCGGATCGGCTGAATTTCTCCGTCGCGCGCAGCGTGCGCCGGCCGAACTTCAATTTCCTGCTGCCGATCCAGCGCGAAGGCGAATACGGCGACAACGATTTCGTCGGCAATCCCGAGCTCGAGCTGGAAAAAGCCTGGGGCGTCGATCTCGGCTTCGAACACCGCCTCGGCAAGCGCGGCGTCGTCGGCGTGAATCTGTTCTACCGCGACGTCAAGGATCTGATCGAGCTGACTAACACCGGCAATCCCAGCGAGACCTCGCTCGAGGACTTCGAGGACGAGATTGCCGAGTTCCTCGAAGCCAACCCAGGC